>Ga0335074_10000113_pt1 | contig 138096 bp, 124 predicted proteins | sample Lox_Sample_23_FD_206715 | JGI IMG/M metagenome (GOLD analysis project Ga0335074, IMG submission 206715) | Soil microbial communities from Loxahatchee National Wildlife Refuge, Florida, United States - Lox_Sample_2.3 | ecosystem: Environmental > Terrestrial > Soil > Wetlands | place: USA...
CACCGCGCCGACGTAGCCGCCCAGGGTCTTGCGGACGGTCCACTTGCCGCGCACCAGCTCGACGGCCTCAGACCTGGTGCCGGTGCCGATGTCCGTGAACGCCCACACGTCAGACGCGGAGGTCGCCGCCGCCGCGGCGACACTCACGCCCTTGCCGCCAGGGAAGGGAACCTTCTTCCACGTGGTGACGCCCGTGCGCTCGTAGGCGTAGGAAGCGTTGTCGACGAAAGCCCAGCCGCTCGCCGGGCCGGTCGCCACGACCACGCCAAAGTCCTGGCCCGGCCCGGTCACCGTCTCAACTACGTGCCACGACGGCAGCGTGGCCGGCGTAGCCGCGGCCCACGCCGCCGAGGCCGCCGCCAAGCCCGCGGCAGACGCCAGGGAAAGGCCCAGCAATACCGATGACGTCCTCAAGGTCCTGCGCTTCATGAGCAAGCCTTCCCATCCTGCATCCTGCATCCCGCCTCCTAGGACACCGCCCGGCCGGGATTGGTTGCTCGCCACGTGGTAACGAGCGGGCACTTCGGTGAAGTCCCCTTCCCAGAACTCGGTGGTGCTACGGGGTTTGGCGATCGACTCGGCGGCCTTGCGTGGCTCCAACAACTCGATGGCGAGGACCGCGTGGCCGGCCGCGCGCAGATCAGGCAGATCGCCGCCGCCCTCAGCTTGGCCGGGCCGACTTGGTGCGCCGCGCGGGATGGGCAGCCCTAGGCCAGTCCGGCGTTTGCAGAACTCGTGTGAGCAGGACTTCAGCCCCGCCGGAAGCGGGCCAAGGTCCCTGGTGTGAGCCTGACAGGAGGCCGACTCTAAAGCAACCGGGATGGACCGTACAGGCGAATGGAGGTTATCACGATGGTTGTCGTTGCGATACTCATTGCTGCCGGCGTGGTGGCCCTTATATATGTGGGGCTCTTCTTTGTGGTGTGGGGGGCCCTGCTCGTCATGTTTGCCGCCGACAAAACGGAGAGGGCCCGCTGGCGTCGTGTCCATTCAAGGCACCGGTGAGTCGGGTTTCGGTCTAGCGGCTCGCAGCGGATCGAAACGACCCTGCAACTAGCGATGATCATCAATAGCCGGCTCGCCTCTGCACACCAGACGAAGACGGCGAGCAGAATTGGTTGATCCGGCATGCGCCACCAACCGACGGTCGCCATAATGAGCCCGCGCCGATTCGGCAGGGAAGTCGGCGGCCCAGCGGCCTGATCACGCTCAGTGACTGTTGCTGGTCTGCGGCCAGTGCGCGAGATTCGCCGATCTGCGTGTCATGAGTCAGGTCGACTTTGCTGTTCGTGCCGCACGCGAACGGATGATCCGAGCGTCGGCACCGGCGCAGGCGTCTCAGCGCGCCCGGTGTGTCCACTCGCCGGGCCACTCGCGACAGGGTACGGACGCGCCCGGTGACCAGGCTGCCGTTCGCGGGTACCCGTACCTCCGTTGGCGTACTGCTCGCGTTAAGCCCCGGAGGATCCTGCGGCGCAGGTGGCTAACCACATGGTGGGACCTGTGCGGATGACGGGCGAACATCTTGATCACTGGGTGCTCCGCCTGATCCCTGATGCAAGAGGCGAACGTTCTGGCCGGTGCTGACGAAGGTCTGGCTACGTCCCTGTCGGGCATCAGGTATCACGCCCTCGCCTACCAGCTGCCCATTGCAGGCACTGCACTCACGCAAGAGCCCGATCCAGGCGCCCAGAAAAGGCTGATCTGGCGAAGCCACCCAGGCCCTGACGTCGTCACGGCCTGGCGACCAGCGACCACAGGTAGGACAATGGCGCGCCGTCCGCCTCGTCCCGGTCGTGGAACTCGATCAACAGCGCGTCCATCCGGCCCTTGAGCTCGTTCATCGAGTCCGGGCCCAGCCGCAGCACGCCGCGGCTCAGGTCCCTGCCGGAATCCGGGCCCGCCTCCAGCAGCTCGGCGCGGTGCGCGGCGAGGATCGCCAGGTCGACACGCTGCACGAGCTCCGGCTCGTCCAGATCGACAGCGATAAGCCCCCAGGTCCGGCCGGTCGCCCGGTAGGGCCGCTCGCGTGAGCCGCGCATGCCGGGCCGGACCGGCTCGGCGACGAGGAAACCCGCGCCGGCCAGGGCCCGCACATGGCGCAGCGTCGTGGCCGGGGACATGCTCATCCGCTCGGCGATCTCCTGGTTGGTGAGCGACTGGTCGACGCACAGCCGGAGTATCCGCCAGCGAGCCGGGTGCGCCAGAGCCTTCAGCTCCTCGATCGAGGCCTGCCTCTTTACCTTGGCACTGGGTGGCATACGCACACTGTAACGGCTTGACCCGGCGCGGCCAGGCATGGTGGACTAGCACCGATTTCAAAAAGTGCAATCAGTGGGTGGAGGGACGGATCGATGACGCGAGCCGTGCTCGACCAGGTCGGCGAGTGGGTGACGGCACACCGGGAGCAGGCCGTCGGGGAATGGGCTGGCTGGATCAGGCAGCCGAGCGTGAGCAGCGACGGGACCGGCTTCCCCGCGGCCACCGAGTACGGCGCGGACCTCGTCCGGCGCTGCGGGCTGACCCCGGAGACCGTCGAGACCGGCGGGCGGCCGGTCATTCTCGGCACGTCGCCGGACGGCCCGGCGGGCACCCAGCATGTGCTGATCTACGGGCATTACGACGTGCAGCCGCCTGGTCCGCTGACCGAGTGGCTCTCCCCGCCGTTCGAGCCCGGCATCCGGGACGGGCGCATGTACGGCCGCGGCACCGGCGACAACAAGGGCCAGCACCTCGCCCAACTGCTCGGGCTGCGTGCCCTGCTGGAGGTGGCCGGCTCGCTGCCATGCCGGGTGACCGTGCTGCTCGACGGCGAGGAAGAGATCGGCAGCCCGAACCTGGCCGGCGCGGTACGGCGCCGCTTTCCCGCCGGGAACGCGCCGGACCTGGCGGTATGGAGCGACGGGCCGGTGCACGAGTCCGGCCGCGCCACGGTTGTGCTGGGCGTCCGCGGCATCGTCACGTTCCAGGTGCGCCTTACCGGGGCGGCCGCCCCGCTGCACTCGGGTAACTGGGGCGGCGTCGCGCCGAACCCGGCCTGGCGCCTGGTGCACCTGCTCGCCTCGATGCGCTCCCCCGACGGCACGGTGCTCATCGACGGCGCGCACGACGGTGTCGAGCCGCTGTCCGCCGGCGAGCAGGCGGCGCTCGAGGCCCTGCCGGCCGATGCCGGCACCGTGCTGCGGGACATCGGCGTCGACGCGATGGAGCCGCCGGCCGGCCTTGGTCTCAACGAGCGCATGTCCCGGCCGACGTTCACCATCAACTCGCTCACCTGCGAGGACGCCGGAGAGCACCGCACGATCATCCCGAACGTGGCGGTGGCCAAATGCGACATGCGGCTGGTCGCCGGGCAGCGCGCCGCCAACGTCATAGCGGCGATCCGCCGGCACGTCGCCAGCCGCGAACCCGCCGCCGAGGTCACATTCGGCGGCAGCATGGAGCCGCACCGGACACTGCCGGAGACCAGGTACACCGAGGCCGTGATCCGGGGCGCCCGGGCCGGGCTGGGCGAGGACCCGCTACTCATCCCCGCGCTCGGCGGCAGCCTGCCGATCGCCCAGTTTGGCGACGCGCTCGGCATCCCCTGTTACGGCATCCCGTTCGCCAACGCCGACGAGCGCAACCACGCGCCGAACGAGAACATGGAGGTCGACCGGTTCCTGCGCGGCATCAGCGGTGCGGCCGGCGTGCTGCTCGCGCTGGGCGGTGCACTGTGACGCCGGGCCGGATCCGCTCGTTCGACCTCAGTCCGGACGGCACCCGGATGCTCGTGACGGCCGACGGCTCGGGCAGGCCACAGCCGTGGATCGTGCCGCTGGACGGCTCGCCGCCGCGGCTGATCGCGGTCCACGGGGCGGTGCAGCGCTGCGTGTGGACCCCGGACGGCGCGCGGTTCATCGCCCTGGTCGATCCGGACGGGCGCGAGGACAACCAGGTCGCCGTCGTCGACGTGGCCACCGGGGCCGTCGAGCCGATCGCCGCGCAGCCCTGGGTGCGCGCCGAGATCGGCGCGCCGTACACGACAGGAAGCAGCCCGTGCAGCCCGGACGGCCGCTGGCTGGCGTTCGCGACCAACCGGCGGGCCGTGGACTGTTTCGACATCGTCGTCCGTGACCTGGCGTCGGGAGCGGAGCGGTCGCTGCTGACCGCCGGGGACACGGTGCCCGTCGATCGCTATTTCCCGGTGACGTTCAGCTGGGATTCCCGGCAGCTGCTGATCACCCTGCTGCACCAGAACACCCAGCACGACCTGTACGCCGCCGACCTCGGCTCTGGCGAGGTCCACCTGCTCACCCCGCATGAGGGGTTCGCGAAGTACTTCGGCACGGCCTGGCGGCCGGAAGGCATCTACCTGTGCGCCACCCACGACGGCGACTTCACCGGCGTGGGGCTGCTGGACAACGCGGGCGGCATGCACTGGATCGACACACCCGAGCACGACATCGACTGCGCGGCGCTGTCCGCCGACGGCGGCACGCTCGCCTGGGCGGTGAACGAGGACGGCTTCACGACGCTGCGGGCCTGCCAGATCAAGGACGGCATGGCCGGGGAGGTGGTCACCGTCACCGGCCTGCCGGCCGGCTCCTACACGCGCGAGCGAAGCTTTGACGGCCACGGGCTGCAGCTGTCCGCCGACGGCGGCACGCTGTTCACGCTGGACAGCACGGACGCGCTGTGGTCGGCGGACCGCGCGGCCGGGCAGGCCCGACAGCTGACCGCGAGCGTGGGCACCGCCGCCGCGCCGAGCCCCGAGGTGGTCAGGTTCGCCAGCGAGGACGGCGTCCGCGTGCCAGCCCTTGTCTACCGGCCGGCCGGTCCGGGGCCGTTCCCTGTGGTGCTGCACATTCACGGCGGGCCCGAGGACCAGGCCATCCCCGTGTCCGATCCGCTGATTGACGGCTTGCTGGACCGGGGCATCGCGGTGCTGGCCACCAACATCCGCGGCTCGTCCGGCTACGGCCTGCGCTACCAGCGGATGATCTACCGCGACTGGGGTGGCGGTGACGTCACGGACCTGCGCGCCGCCGCGGAGTTCCTCCGCGCCCAGCCGTGGGCCGATCCGGACCGGCTCGGGGTGTACGGCGCCTCGTACGGCGGGTTCGCGTCGCTGTGCTGCATGACCAGGCTGCCCGAGTACTGGCGGGCGGGGGTGAGCGAGTGCGGCGTGCCCGATCTCGTCGAGGACGCGCGCACCCTGCCGCCCACCTGGCGCCGGCGGGTGGCCGACTGGATCGGCGACGTCAACGACCCCGCGGATCGTGAGCGGCTCAGGCAGGCCAGCCCGGCCACCTACGCGGACCAGATCCGCGCGCCGCTGCTGCTCATCCACGGCACCAACGACACCCGGGTCGCGATCGGGCCCACCGACGCCTTCCACGCGCGGCTGGTCGGGCTGGGCAAGACCGTCACCTATAGGCGGATCGACGGCGCCGGCCACCAAATCGCCCAGCAGCAGGCCGGCTTCGAGGCCATGACCCGCGACTGGCTGGCCGAGAACCTGCTCGGCTAGGGCACCGAAGCCAACCGCAGCGTTGTCACAACGCCAGCAAGATAACTCAGCCCAGCTCATCGGCATCTTTGCCGGTCGCCTGGTGAGCGCGTCCAGGGCGGCGACGTGTGCCTGCGCGTCGGCGCCTCCGGCCAGGGCCCGCTGGGCGACGAACCCCAGGAGTATCGACTGCAGCAGCTGTGCTACCGCCTCGGGATCGGCGCCGGGGTCGAACGTCCCGGCCTGCTGCCAGCGGCGCACCGTGTCGGCGAGCAGTTCGCGCTGGCCGCGGTAGGCGGCGCGGGTCGTTGCCCGCAGTTGCGGGTCGCTCTGGGAGTGGCTCCAGCCGTGGATAGCGGCGAGCAGCCGGTCGATGCCGTCGCGCTTGTCCTGGCCGAACTCGCTGATGGTGCGCAGGAGCTGGCCGATGAGCTCGGGGAGCGGCGGCGGCTCGGGGTTCTTGATGATCGGGATGAGCTGGCGGCCCATCGCGGCCGTTCCCTCGGTCACGACGGCGCTGATGATCTCGTCCTTACCCTTGAAGTAGCCGTAGACGGCGCCGGTCGACAGGCCGGAGCGGGCGATGATCATCTCCATCGATACGGCTTCGAGGCCGTGCTCCTGGACGCAGGCGCGGGCCGCGTCGAGGATCTGCTCGCGCCGGGCCTCGCGGCGCTCGTCGGTGATCTTGGGCACGCGACCAGTTTACTACAAAAAGAAGGAATGTTCCCTCTTGACAGTCGGGCCGCGGCGGCCTCATTATAAAAAACGAACATTCCTTCGTTGATGCCGGTATCATGACAGTTAGGGGAGGCATCATGGCAAGCGAGGTGCGGACCAGGAGCCGACGGGCCAGCCGCAGGACCGAGGCCACCCCAGGCCCGACACGGATACCGGAACCGGGGCGGGTACTAGGCCCGGCGCGGGTACCGGAACCGGCGCGGGTACCAGGCCCGGCGCAGGTGCCAGGCCCGGCGCGGGTACCAGGCCCGGCGCAGGTGCCAGGCCCGGCGCGGGTACCAGGCCCGGCGCGGGTACTAGGCCCGGCGCCCGCGGTGACCGGGGCCGACCCCCGGCGCTGGCTGATCCTGGCCGTCGTCGCCCTGGCCCAGCTGATGGTGGTGCTCGACGCCACGATCGTGAACATCGCGCTGCCCTCGGCGCAGCACGCCCTCCACTTCTCCGACATCGAGCGGCAGTGGGTGGTGACCGGCTACGCGCTCGCGTTCGGCAGCCTGCTGCTGCTCGGCGGCAGGCTCACCGACCTGATCGGCCGGAAGGCGACGTTCATCGCCGGACTGGCCGGCTTCGCCGCCGCGTCCGCCGTCGGCGGCGCGGCCAGCAGCTTCGGCATGCTCGTCGCGGCCCGCGCCTGCCAGGGCGCCTTCGGCGCGCTGCTCGCCCCGGCCGCGCTATCGCTGCTGACCACCACGTTCGAGGGCACGAAGGACCGCGGCAAGGCGTTCGGCATCTTCGGTGCCATCGCCGGCGCCGGCGGGGCGGTCGGGTTGCTGCTCGGCGGGCTGCTGACCCAGTACCTGACCTGGCGCTGGTGCCTGTACGTCAACCTGGTCTTCGCGGCCGTGGCGTGCGCCGGCGCCGTCGTGCTGCTGCGCCGGCAGCCGGCCGGCCAACGGCCGAGGCTGGACCTGCCCGGCCTGGTGGCCGAGGTCGGCGGCATGTTCTGCATCGTCTACGGCTTCTCCAACGCGGCCAGCGACGGCTGGCACGCACCGACCACGTGGGGGTTCCTCGTGGCTGGAGGGGCGCTGCTGACGTCGTTCGGATATATAGAGACGCGGGTCAACCAGCCGTTGCTACCACTGCGGATCGTCCTGGACCGCAACCGGGCGGCCGCCTACCTGTCGATCCTCGTCACCGGCGCCGGGATGTTCGGTATCTTCCTGTTCCTTACCTACTACCTGCAGGAGACCCTGGGCTTCAGCCCGGTCATGGCCGGCGTCGCGTTCCTGCCCATGGTCGGGGCGATCATCGTCAGCGCCAACCTGGCCAACATCGTGCTGCTGCCCCGGATCGGCCCCCGGTGGCTCGTCGCGCCGGGCATGCTCGCCGCCGCGGCCGGGCTCGCCTGGCTGACCCGGATCGGCGTCCACTCCAGCTACGCGGCGGACGTGCTGCTGCCGCTGCTGCTGACGTCCGCGGGCCTCGGCTTCGTGATGTCACCGTCGATGAACACCGGGACCGCCGGCGTCGCACCATCCGACGCGGGCGTCGCATCGGCCATGGTCAACACCGGGCAGCAGGTCGGCGGTTCCATCGGCACGTCGCTGCTCAACACGATGGCCGCCAGCGCCGCCGCGAGTTACCTGGCCGGCCACCTGATGATCGGCGGCCGCCCGGCACCCGCGCTCGTCGCGCTCGCCCAGGTGCACAGCTACACCACCGCGTTCTGGTGGGCCGCCGGGATGTTCGCGGGCGGGTCCGTCGTGGCCGCCCTGCTGTTCCGCCGTGGCGCGCCGGCTGGAGAGGAGGCTTCGTCGCTATGAGTCCCCAGCCCACGGGAATCGTCCAGGACGGCAGGCCGGCCGCCGCCTTCGATCCGCTGATCGCGCTCGATGACCTGCTCTCGGCGGCCGGCCTGGCTCGGGCCGCGGCGGGCGGCGCGGTGTCCATCGCCGGCCAGGACCCCATCGTGCCGTCCGCGCACCGCCTCGGCGCGTGCATCGGCATCCCTGTCATGGCGGCCGCCGTCGCGGCCGTCGCGTTCCACCGCCATCGCGGCGGCCCTGGGCAAGACCTCCACCTGGACCTGCGCCAGGCCATCCACGGCATCAACCCGGGCGCCTTCTGGCACCCGACCCTCAATGGGGCCCCGGCCCCGCATCCGCTCGTGCTCGACAACCCGTTTCTCCTCACGCCGTACCGCACGGCGGACGGCCGCTGGGTCATGGCGTCGGGCGTTTACCCGCACCTGGCCGCCAGGTGGTGCCGGTTCCTTGACGTGCCGCCCGACGCCGCCAGGGTCGCCGAAGCCATCGGGCGGCGGGATGCGCTCGAGTTGGAGGAGGCCGCTAGCGCCGCCGGCCTGCCGGCGTGCGTGATACGTGAGCCTGGGGAATGGCTGGCTCACCCGCAGGGAGCGCTCCTGGCCAGCCAGCCGGTCATCGGCCTGGAGCGCATCGGCGACGCTCCGCTGCGCGACTTCGGCCCTGGGCGGCGGCCGTTCGACGGCGTCCGGGTGCTGTCGTTCACGCATGCCGTCGCGGGCCCGGTCGTGGGCCGGACCCTGGCCGAACACGGGGCAGACGTGCTCGGCGCCACGCGTCCGAACGATTACGAGCACGAGTTCATCTACGCCGAGGCCAACGTCGGTTCCCGCAGCACCTACGTCGACCTCGGGAACCCGGCTGGGCAGGAAAGAGCGGCCGCCCTGCTGGCCGGCACCGACGTGATCGTCAGCAACCATCGCGCGGGCTCGCTGGAGCGCCGCGGCCTCGATCCGTATGTTCTGGCCGAACGGTACCCGGGCCTGGTGCACGTCTCAGTCACCTGCTACGGCTCGCACGGCCCGTGGGCAGAGCGCGGAGGCTTCGACATGAACGCATCCGCCGCGTCTGGCCTGATGGCCACGGAAGGAACGGCGGCCGAGCCCAGGCTCCCGGTCACCGGGCTGATCAACGACTACGTCACCGGCTACCTTGGAGCGGCAGGAGCCGCCGCGGCCCTGGTCAAGCGGGCCACCGAGGGAGGCTCCTGGCATGTCACCGTGAGCCTCACCCGCGCCGCGATGTGGTGCGGGTCGCTCGGCCTGGTCGACCCGGCCCTGGCCGGCCGCGGCGAGCACCGTCTCCGCGAGCCGCTCCCCTACGACGCCCCCAGCCCGCTCGGTGACGTCCACATGCTCGCTCCGCCGGTGCGGTTCTCCGCGACCCCGCCGCGCTGGCCGGACCCGGTGCTGGTACCCCGGGGGTCCAGCCGCCCGGAATGGAAGGGATTGCCCGCCAACCGCGCCGGTTCCGCGCCGTAGCACGCAGGTATGCTCTTACCAGGACCATTTGTCATGGTTCAGAGGGATAAGCCTCAGGCGGAGGCCGGGATGCACATCTTGTCGGGGCTGCTTGTCATATGGCTGATCATCGGCGCCATCGCCGCCGGGCAGCGCGGCTATTACAGCGGATCTGTCGGCAGCTGCACCAAGGCCGGCACCATCGCGGTGACCATCGTCGCCGGCCCGCTCAACTACTTCGGCGTGAACCCGAAGGTCAACTGCACCGTGAACCTGCCGCAGCCGAGCAAGTAGGGGACGGCGGAGGGACCTGCCGTGCGAAGCACGTACATGAGCGGCAGGCTCAGAAGTCCCCGTTGAAAAGCGGGGCGACGAAAACGGCGGTATCGCCGCTGGCCGCCGCGTGATTTCCGTGATGGGGATAAGAGAGCACATACCCCGCCGCAGGACTGGTGACCTCCTCGATGATGTCCCCCCATGCGTCGCGGATCACGAGCACCGTCTCACCTTCGTGTACCCATGATCCTGTCTCGGCGACGGGGTGAACGAAGCCGCCTCGGGTCGGCGTTACCCGCAGTTGCGGCCCCAGTACTTCGTCGATGATCGGCAGGTCCAGTTGCGGTTCAATGGCTCCAGGGACCATCTGCAGGTACTTAAGGACGTTAAGTACCCCTCGAGTACCGCCGACCAGGGCTGGCTCTTCCCAGTTATAGGTCGGGGTAAGTTCCACCGTGAGCGTGGGCTTGCCGTCGGCCAGGGCGGTGTCCGCGAGTAGTCCGACCAGCCGCTCCTCGAATCCGAATCCGTGCCGCTTCGCATGCGAGATGACCGTGGTGAAACCGTGCGCCTTGGACAGCTCGACGCTCTTGGCGCCGGCGTCGAATGGTCCGCTTCGGACGAAATTGAACAGGATCGAGTCGTGGGCGTTGCAGTGCAGGTCAATCACGTAGTCGGACTGATCTACCGCTTGCGCTGAGATGGCGGCCACAGCGCGGCTGGTCAGGCTTTCGGTGGGGTCACCGGGGAAAATCCGGTTGGCGTTCAGCCCATCATCGAGGCTGTGGTACGAGCTTGTCTTGAAGGCATGCGGATTCTGGATCGGAATCGCGATGATCGCGCCGGCAAGATCACCCGGGCTGACCTGCTCGCGCATGACTCGACGGATGACCTCGACGCCGCCGGGTTCGTTGCCGTGGACGAGCGCCCCGACGTAGAGGGTGGGTCCGGCGGACACGCCGTTCAGCACCAGGACGGGCAACGCGCACTCCGTGCCGTCGCGTTCGTATCCGTATTGAATGCGGCCCTTGGCCAGCTCGCCGGGACGGCACTCGACGTCGCCGACCTTGATGATGTCAGAGCTCACTCGCGGTTCCCCTTCCCGTCTCTGGGCGCCTTACGAGCTTTCCGCCCTGGAAGACGTGCGTGACTTTCTCAAGCGCGGAAACGTCGGCCAGCGGGTCACCCGGCACGAGGATCAGGTCGGCGACCTTCCCGGGCTCGACCGTCCCGATGCGGTCATCCAGTGAGATGATGCTGGCCGCGACCTTGGTAGCGGCCAGCAGGCTGTCCATGGGCTGGATGCCGGCTTCGCGCAGCATGGCTACCTCCTGCGCCGCGGTCTCGTCGAGGTCGACGTCCGAGCCGGTGGCGACGCGGATGCCTGCGGCGAACGCCTGCCTCACGCTCTCGAAGCCTGCTTCCAGCGTGCGCTGGGCCCGGTCGATGATGTTCTGCTCGAAGCCCCTCTCGCGCCCGTAGGCACCGAGATTGCGCGTGATGAGCAGAGTCGGAACGAAGCCGACATTGCGCTGCAGCATGAGCTCGATTGCCTCGTCATCGAGGTAGTCGCCGTGCTCGATGCAGTCGACGCCCGCCCGTACGGCGGCCTTGATCCCGGCATTGCCGATGGCGTGAGCCGTGATCCGCCGCCCCGCTTGGTGTGCCTCGGTGGCGGCCGCGGCCATCTCATCCTCGCCCAGCTCCTGCCAGCCCGGCTCCCCGACGAGCTTGCCCGTTCCGCCGCCGACTCCGGATGTGGCCATGATCTTGATCCAGTCCGCGCCCGCCCGCAGTTGCCTGCGCGCAGCAGCCCGTGACTCGTCCGGCCCGTTCACGTAGATCGCCCGGAAGAAATATGCCGCCCGTCCTTGAGCTTCCAGCTGTGTGCCGCTGGCCAGGAGCCTTGGCCCGCGGACCACGCCCTCGTTGATCAGATCCCGGAGCTGGATGCTGAGGTTGTCCCGCGAGGCAACGTCGCGAGCCGTGGTGACGCCCATGTCGAGCAGCGTGGACGCATTCCTGACCCCGCGAAGACCTGCTTCCAGGATCGACTCACGCTCCCAGGGGATGTCATGACGCTGACCCCACTGGAAGAGATGCATGTGCAGGTCGATCAGGCCGGGCATCAAAGTGGCGCCCGGAGCACTGATGATCTCGGCCTTGCCATCGACAGGTTCTGATCCCACCGGCCGCACTGCGGAGATCGTCTCGCCGCTGACGACGACCTCCACGTTGCTGACCGGGGCCTTACCTGTGCAGTCAATGACCTTCTCTGGCCGGATGATCAGGTCCATCTAATTCTCCAATCGCCGAGATACGCTCGTTTGCAAGCGCTTAGTTCTGCATTAGTCGATGCTCCAGCCGCCATCGATGACAAGGCATGAGCCGGTTACGAATCGTGCGCCGGCCGAAGTAAGGTAGACAGCGCCCGATGCAATGTCTGATGGCTCCCCGAGCCATCCCACCGGCGTTTTGGAGATCTTCTCTTCCCAAACCGCCGGGTCGTTCAGGGACTCAGCAGTCATATTGGTCTTGATCACGCCTGGGCAGATGGCGTTTACGGTTACACCGGTGGGTGCCAGGTCCAGCGCCATTGCCTTGGTCAGCATGACAACTGCCCCCTTCGAAGCGCAATACGCTGCGCGTCCCGCCGAGGCAACAAGGCCAGTGACGGATGCGATGTTGATGATCCGTCCGGCCGCCTGCGTGGTCATGTCGGGTATGACGAGGCGTGACATGAGGAAGATGCTTGTGACATTGATGTCGAACGTTCGCTGCCATTGCTGCAAACTGAGTTCATCCACGGTACCCAGCTGCCCCGTTCCGGCGTTGTTCACCAGGATCTGGGGCGGCCCGAACCGTTCACGGCACAGACCGACAGCCTGTTCGGCGTCGTCAGCGGACGCCACGTCCGCGGTGATGTCGATGGCCACGCCGCCAGAACTGTTGATGGCAACGGCGCTGTCTTTGGCGCGCTCACCGTCCACGTCAACCACGGCAACATGCGCGCCTTCGGCGGCGAGGGCTTGCGCGATCGCCCGGCCGATACCCGACCCTGCACCCGTCACCAGGGAACACTGGCCGCTGAGACTGCCGGTCACCTTGCATCCTCCTTCGCGGGTTCTGACCCTTAGCCTTCCTCTAGCTCGCGCAGAGCAGAGGTAATCCGGATGGCGACTGACTCGATGTGCTCGCGAGCCGCGGCCTCCGCAGCTTTGGGGTCATGCTGGACCAGCAGGTTGGCCAGGTACTCATGCCTGTCCGCGATGGCATCCAGGTGACCTTGATAGCGGGTGTCGATAACTCTCCTGGACAGGAGCAGGATCTGACCCGACATCCGCCGCCAGTCGTCAACGAGACGACGGTTGTCGGACAGGACGCACAGCGCCTCGTGGAACTGCCTGTCGAGCTTGGACAGCATGCTGATGTCGCCGGTCTCGGCGTACTGCCGCATCTTGGCGCAGATGCCCAGTAGTTCCTCGACCTGTGCTTCGGTTACCTTCGGTGCCGCCAGGTAGCAGGCCATTCCCTCCAGCGCGGCCCGGAGGCTGTAGACCTCCTCCGCGTCTCGCGCGGACATCGATTTGACGTATTTTCCGCGGGGCGGGCGAGACTCGACCAGGCCGTCGCGTTCGAGCTCGATCAGAGCGCCGCGCACCGGGGTCTTGGACACGCCCAGCCGGGCAGCCACCTCATCTTCTACTAGCCGCTCACCCGGCTTGAGCTGGTTTTCGGTGATCGCCAGGGCGAGCCGCTCGTAAACCTGTCGTCCGAGGTCTTCGCGAGTCAGCGGCACAAGGACGTCTTCTTGTGGGTTGCCTGCATGCGGCATGCCGTGTACGGTATCTGGAATACCGGATCCGGTCAACCACCCAAGCCGGAGGGCCTTGTGGGACTGAGCCAGCCTTCGCCTGCTGTCCTAGGTGCCAAGGTGAATGCCCGGAGCGGGCTGCTGGCGGTTCGCCGGACGGAGCGTTGAGGTGACAAGCCAGCCGGACTGGACCGTGGCCGAGCTGGTGGCTCACCTTGCTGCCCGAACCGGGACGACGACGGCGTTCGGGCATCCCGGCGGGGAGGTCGTCGGCCTGATCGACGCGCTCGAGAGGGCCGGGATACAGTTCATCCTCGCCCGGCACGAGGCGCAGGCGGCGTTCATGGCCGGGGGAATCGGCGAGCTGACGGGCAGGCCGGGTATCTGCGTTTCGACCCTCGGCCCGGGAGCCACGAACATGGTGACCGGCGTCGCAAGTGCACTCCTCGAACGCGCACCGCTCATTGCCTTCACGGGCGACCTCGCCGCCGGAGCTCCTCCCGGGGCAACGCATCAGAAGCTCTCGCTGTCGGAGCTCTACGGGCCGATCACAAAGCGCTCGCTGGCGGTCACCGGTAATACCTCGCCGGAGACCATCGCACGCGTGATGTCGGAGGCAACCGCCCCCCGCCCGGGGCCGGTCCACTTGTCCCTCGCAGCGGACGTCGGACAGCAGTCAGCCGCCACGAGTGCCCTTCCAGGCTGGTCCGGGGAGCAGGCGACCGCGGCGCCAATCTCCGACGAGGTAATGGTCACGGCCCGGCAGATGATCGCGGACGCTCAGCGTCCGGCCGTCGTGGTCGGCATCGGCGCCGCCGAGATGGCCGTTGGCGAGGCGCTCACGGCATTGGCGCATGAGCTCGGCGCGCCGGTTGCCGTGTTGCCTAAGGCGAAGGGCATCGTGCCGGAGGATGACCCCGCATTTCTAGGTGTCCTGGAGATGGCCGGCAATGACCTGGTAGTCGATGCAATTGCGGATGCTGATCTCATCCTCGCAGTGGGCGTCGACCCGGTGGAGATGGACAAGCCCTGGACATTCACGGCACCTGTAATCTCCGTCGATCGGATAGCGGACGTCGGGGGTTATTTCACCGCCAAGCTGGAACTCACCGGCTCCCCGGCGTCCGTCGTCGATCAGCTTCGCGCGGCCGGCTATTCCGGCCCGCGCTGGAAAGACAGCGTGATCGCCGAGCGCAACGCGGCCATCTCGGCGTACGTGCGGCCTTCCGGTAAGCAATTGCAGCCGTGGCAGATAGTAGACGCGGTCCGCCGCGTCGTGCCCAGGCACGCGATCGCGACCTGCGATGTCGGCGCGCACAAACTCCTCGTCGGTCAGGCCTGGAGATCCTTCACGCCGCGCACTTTCTTCATGGCCAACGGCTTGTCGTCCATGGGGTACGCGATACCGGTCGCGGTGGCAGCCTCGATCGTCTCCCCCGGCAGGCAGGTCGTCGCCTTCGTGGGCGACGGCGGACTTGGCATGTACCTCGGCGAGCTCGAGACGCTGACCAGGGTCGCCAGCAGCGTTCTGGTCGTTGTGTTCGTCGACGGCAGCCTGGAGCTGATCCGGCGGGCCCAGCAACAGCGCGGTCTCGCGGAGTCAGGCACCAAACTCAGCAACCCGGACTTCAGCCGGATCGGCAGAGCGTTCGGCATTACCGTTACGGAGGTTGACTCCCCCGCCGGCCTAGACGCCGCGCTCGACGGGCTGGTCCCCAGCCGGGGTGTCGGCATGATCATCGCGCACATCGACGGCGCGGACTACGTGTTGTAGCGCCTGCCATGTTGCCGCACTCTCGGTCCGCAGCGGAGTTCTTCACGAACTGCCGGATTGTTGATGTGCAGGCAGGCGTCATTACGAGCAAACGGACCGTACGCGCGATGGACGGAATAGTCGCCGACACCGACGCCGGGAGCCCGCCACCAGGCGCGGATGCCGTCGATATGCGAGGGATGTACGTCCTGCCAGGCCTGGTGAGCTGTCACGCGCACCTTCAGGCCCAGTACCCGTACTCCAAGCGGTCGGAGACCGAACTCCCGCAGGTCACCGCGCTCCGGGCCGCGTATAGCGCCGCCCGGACGCTTGAGGCCGGAATCACCACAGTGCGGTGCGTCCATGAGCAAAGCCGGGCCGACCTGGCCGTCCGCACAGGTGCGGCCGCGGGATGGCTCGACGCTCCCAGAATCCTCGGTGCCGGACGGGCGCTGACCGTTGCCGGAGGTCACGGCGACGGGCTTGGCTGCGTGGTTGCTTCGGGGAAGGACGGTTTCCGCGACGCGGCAGCGGCCGAGCTCGCCGCCGGTGCGGATCACGTCAAGATCTTCCTGACCGGCGGGCTGGCCCGGGCCGGTGAACGCGTCGGGGACCTGCAGATGCACCCCGACGAGATCGCCGGAGCCGTCGAGGCTGCCGAAGCCCACGGAAGCTATGTCGTAGCGCACGTAGCCAGCGGTCATGCCATCCGCGCGGGTCTGGAAGCCGGCGTGCGCTCCTTCGAGCACGGCTACGAACTAGACGCTGAGACGGCAGCGCGCCTCGCCGCGGCCGGCGTATTCCTCACCCCGACACTCGTTGTCACCAATGCATCGGGCTGGATGGCGCGGCAGGGCTTCGACTCGCAGGCGATCGCCCGTAACGAGCAAGCCAGGGAGCAGCACAAGCAGAGTGCTGAACTAGCCATCGCGGCCGGCGTCCGCGTGGTGAACGGAACCGACTTCCCACCCGCTGACAGCTTCGAAGACGACTGCCCGATGTTCGTCCGGGAGGCGGAGCTACTCACCGAAGCGGGCATGACGCCGCTCGACAGCCTCCGCGCTGCGACCCTGACACCCGCCGATCTCCTTGGTCTAACCGGCCAGGTCGGCACCATCACGCCAGGCGCGGTAGCCGACATGGTGGCTTTGCCGGAGGACCCACTGCAAAGCGCCTCGGCTCTTCGAGGCATCCAGCTTGTCATCAAAGGCGGCCAGGTCGTCCGGGCTGACGGGCCGACAGGCTGAACGCTGCGGCGACTAGGAAGGAGGCCGGCGGGCATGGCCGCACCAGTTGATATCGGCGGTGGCACGGCCGGGCTGCCAGCCAGGCCGCAAGTGCCGGCCGGCAGCGGCACCGCTATCAGGTCTCGCTCACTAGGCGAGATCGCCTGGACAAGGCTGCGCCGCGACAAGGTCGCCATGGCAGGCGCGGGCTTCATAGTATTCATCATTCTTGCGGCCATCGTCGGCCCGCACATTGTACAGAATCCGCTCATCTACCACCCAGGTCTAATCGACCCCACCCTAAGCACCCCGATAGGACCGTTCGGCGGCATCAGCCTAGCCCACCCACTCGGCGTGGAACCGGTCACCGGACGCGACATGCTGGCGTTGATCGTCAATGGTGCCCAGTATTCCATGCTGATTGCTTTCCTGGCAACTTTTCTATCTGTATTTATAGGGATCTTCTTCGGGATAATCGCGGGCTATTTCGGCGGCTGGGTGGACAGCCTGATCGCCCGCTCGATGGACATATTCCTCGCCTTCCCGCTCCTGGTATTCGCCATCGCGCTCATCGGAGTAGTCCCCTCATCCGCCTTCGGGCTCTCCGGCAACAGCTTGCGAGTGGCCCTCCTGATCTTCATAATCGGCTTCTTCAACTGGCCCTACATGGGCCGGATAATCCGCGGGCAGACGCTATCCCTGCGAGAGCGCGAGTTCGTGGATGCCGCAAGGTCCATGGGTGCCCGCGGCCCGTACATCCTGGCTCACGAACTACTACCCAACCTCGTCGGCCCGATCCTGGTATACGCCACCCTGCTGATACCTACGAACATCTTGTTCGAAGCAGCGCTGTCGTTTCTGGGAGTCGGCATCATCCCGCCCACCCCTAGCTGGGGAGGAATGCTCTCGACCGCCGTCACCGGTGGCTACTACTCCATAGATCCGATGTACATGGTCATTCCCGGGCTGGCGATCTTCCTCACCGTCATGGCCTTCAATCTCTTCGGAGACGGCCTGCGCGACGCGATCGACCCGAAGGGTCGCTGATCACGGATACAACTAATAAGGAGGGACTGCGTCCTATGCAAAGACATAAAGCGCTAGGACTGACTGTGATCCTGGCAGTCGCAGCAGTCGGTGCTGCGGCATGCAGCAGCAGCAGCTCAGCACCTACCAGCACTAACACCACAGAGTATTACAACGCTGCCCTCACTGAGGTGGTCAACCCGTCGAACCATACCGGCGGAACCCTAATCTACGACCTGGAAAACTCACCGGACTCCACCGACCCCGGCAACACGTACTTCGACGACATGTGGGACTTCAGCCGGCTTTACGGGCAATCGCTCATGACCTACAAGTCATGCCCGGGGGCGTGCGGCCTCCAGCTGGTGCCACGGCTCGCCACGGCGCCCGGCGTGGTCAGCGACAACGGACTGACCTGGACCTACCACATCCGCCCGAACCTGAAGTTCTCCAATGGACAGCCGATCACCTCACAGGATGTGAAGTACGCGGTCGAGCGGACGTTTGCTAGGTCCGTCCTGCCCAACGGGCCGACCTACTTCCAGGAACTGCTGGCGCCGCAGAACGCGACCTGCGCCAAGTCAATGGCCGCAGGCGGGTCGACCGGATGCTACCCGGGACCGTACACCGACCGGTCGGCGAACATCATGGGACTGAATGCGGTCTCGACACCGAATCCGACCACGATCGTATTTCACCTGTGGCACCCGTTCTCGGACTTCAACTATGTCGTCGCGATTCCGCAAACCGACCCGGTCCCGCCGAATGACGACACGGGCTCGAACTACCAGCTCAACGTGATCTCATCCGGCCCCTACATGTTCAAGAGCTACGCCCTGAACAAGCAGCTGATCCTGGTGCGCAACCCGAACTGGAACGCTGCCCAGGACCCCAACGCCAAGCAGCTAGTCAACGAGATCGTCGTGAACTTCAATATCAACGATGACGACGTCAGTAACCGCTTGATAGCGGGGGACATCGACGTCGACATGTCGGGAAACGGCCTCGAGGCCGCAGCCCGGGACAGAGTCCTCACCAGCCCGTCGCTCAAGATGTATGCCGACAATCCCGATCACGGTGTTCTCTGGTTCCAGTACATAAACCAGAAGGTGGCGCCGCTCAACAACATCCACTGCCGGGAGGCCGTCGAGTACGCGGCCGATAAGACGACGCTGCAGACAGGCTGGGGCGGTCCGGTCGCCGGAGGAGCCATCGCGAGCACGATCCTGCTGCCCGGCATGGGCGGATACACCAAATTCGACCTGTACGATGCGCTGTCCATGCCCAGCGGTAACCTCGCGGCAGCAAAACAGCAACTCACGCTGTGCGGACAACCTAACGGGTTCACCACGAACTTCGCCTATAACAGCGGACCTCCACAGCAACTAGCCTCCGCTGAGGCGCTACAGGCAGCGTTGGCCAGGGTAGGCATCACCCTGCACCTGGTCGGCTATCCAGTCGCCACGTTCTACAGCGACTTCGCGGGAGTCCCGACTTACGCTAACTCTCATGACATCGGCATAGCCCAGGGCGGTCAAGGATTTGACTGGCCGGACGGGTACGGCATGATGTGGACATTCCTCGACGGCCAGTCGATAACTCCCGCAGGCACTTCGAATATCGAGCAGCTCAACGATCCGACGATAAACGCGCTCTTCGCTGAATCTACAACCATCAACAACCCGGCGAAGAGAAACGCGATCTTCAATCAGATCGACTACCTGACTATGCAGGACGCAGTTATCCTGCCCGACGTCTACGGCACGACACTGCTGTACCGGAACCCAGCCCTGACCAACGTCATGGTGTCGCCGGTCTACGGCATGTACAACTACCTCGTGCTCGGACTGAAGTAAGGGGCCGTTCGGTTCCGGCAGCCAGGAAACGAGAGTGAGGTGAGGGCGCTGGTGCCCGGTCCGCTGGCCGGGCACCAGCGCCGCCCGCGGTGATCATAGTTATCCTCCGGCGCTTGATCGCGACGGTCTTCATCCTGCTCATTGTCAGCGCGGTTACCTTCGCGATCTTCTTCCTGATTCCGCGGCTGGCTGGACAGAACTCCTACGAGCTGGCATCCGAGTACGTGGGGCGTGAATCGAGCCGGGCGGCCGTGCAGGCGATGGAAGCCAGGCTGGGTCTCAATGAGCCCATCTACGTGCAGTATTACCAGTTCGTTAAGGGGATCGTGGCGGGACGCCACTACAACTCGGGGACCAGCAACCTCTGGTGCGGACCGCCGTGCCTGGGGTACTCGTTCCGTAACCAGCAGCCAGTCTGGCCGATGCTGATCAGTGACGCGCCGGTAACGCTCTCGGTGGCCATCGGGGCTGCGGTGCTCTGGCTGGTCGGCGGGGTGGCCATCGGCGTGCTGTCTGCGCTGCTCCGCGGCACCGTCTTCGACAGATTCGCGATGGGAGTGGCGCTGGCCGGCGTGTCGCTGCCGATCTTCTTCACCGGCCTGATCTCCCTAGAGCTCTTCAGCTACAAGTGGCCGATCTTCCCCAACGTGCAGTATGTGGGCATTACCCAGAATCCATTCCTCTGGGCGAAGAACCTTGTCCTGCCGTGGACCTGCCTTGCCTTCCTCTACGCGGCGCTGTATGCGCGGCTGACCAGGGCCGGGATGCTGGAAACCCTGAACGAGGATTACATCCGGACCGCACGGGCGAAGGGCCTGCCGGAGCGGACGGTCGTGGTCAAGCACGGCATGCGGGCCGCGCTGACGCCGATCGTGACCATCTTCGGCCTGGACCTCGGGCTGCTGATGGGCGGAGCCGTGATAACCGAGTACACGTTCTCCCTGCACGGCCTGGGGCTATTTACCATCGAGGCGATCGACAACCAGGACTTCCCCGAGATCATGGGGGTGGTCCTGCTGGCTACCTTCTTTATCGTGATGGCGAACATGTTCGTCGACATCCTGTACGCGGTTGTCGACCCCCGTGTGAGAAACCAGTGATGCCCCGTGAGCGGTCCGGGCCAGACCAGCAGCAGTCTGCCCTGGCCGGTGCCGAGCAGGTCAGTGCGGCCGGCTACCGGCCCCTGCTGGAAGTGCGGGACCTGCGGGTGCGTTTTCCCACTGACGATGGGCTGGTCCGAGCCGTGGACGGGGTGTCGTTTTCGCTGGAGCGCGGCAAGACCCTCGCCATCGTGGGCGAGTCCGGGTCCGGGAAGAGCGTGACCAGCCTGTCGATCATGGGCCTGCACCACGGGTCGAGAGCTGAGATCGACGGGCAGATCTGGCTGGACGGCGAGGAGCTGATCGGCGCAAGCACGGCCCGCGTCCGCCAGCTGCGCGGCGCGAAGATGGCGATGATCTTCCAGGATCCGCTGTCTTCACTGCACCCGTACTACACCGTGGGCGCGCAGATCGCCGAGGCGTACCTGATCCATAACAAAGTCGGCAGGAAGGCGGCCTGGAAGCACACGATCGAGATGCTGGACCGGGTCGGCATCCCGCAGGCGGCCACCCGGGCTAAGGACTACCCGCATCACTTCTCCGGCGGGATGCGGCAGCGCGCGATGATCGCGATGGCGCTGTGCTGCCACCCGGAGCTGCTGATCGCGGACGAGCCGACCACGGCTTTGGATGTCACGGTCCAGGCGCAGATCCTGGACCTGATCTCGGACTTGCAGGCGGAGTACCGCTCGGCGGTCCTCATCATCACGCATGACCTGGGTGTGGTGGCCGAGGTGAGCGACGATGTCCTGGTCATGTATGCGGGGAGGGTAGCGGAATACGGGAGCGCCGAGGATATCTTCGACCGCGGCGCTCACCCGTACACCTGGGGCCTGCTGGGCTCGATGCCGCGACTGGATGAGGCCCGCGCAGGCCGACTGACCTCGATCCGGGGAACGCCGCCGAGCCTGATCAACGTCCCAGCCGGATGCGCGTTTCACCCACGCTGTGACTACGCGGTCCGCACGGGCGGCCGCAGCGAGTCCGAGGTGCCGAGCTTGCGGAGGCTAGATCCCGGCCACTTCGTCGCATGTCACCTGACCACCGAGCAGCGCCAGGAGATTCGTGCCGAACAAGCGGCGGTGAGCCCGTGACCAGTATGGGACGGGCAGGAGAAACCACCAGCACTTCGCCTACGGCGCCCGCGTCCGCCAACGGCTTCCCCCGGCCTGGCGGTGAGCTCCTCAGGGTGACCGGGCTGGCCAAGCACTTCCCCGTGACCAAGGGAGTGATCTTCAGGCACCGGGTAGGAGCAGTGCAGGCGGTCGACCAAGTGACCTTCTCCGTGGCCGCGGGCGAGACCCTTGGCCTGGTCGGGGAATCCGGATGCGGCAAGACCACCACGGGCCGACTGATAACTCGGCTGCTGGAGCCGACCGCCGGCCAGATTCTCTTTGATGGCCAGGACATCACCCACCTGCCAGCGGGCAAGATGCGCGAGCTCCGCCGCGATATTCAGATGATCTTCCAGGACCCCTACTCATCGCTGAATCCGCGGCACACCGTCGGCACGATCGTGGGCGCGCCGCTGCGCATCCAGCACGTCAAGACCGAGCGCGGGATCAAGGCCGAGGTCCAAGAGTTGCTCCAACTGGTCGGCCTCAACCCTGAGCACTACAACCGGTACCCGCACGAGTTCTCGGGGGGGCAGCGGCAGCGGATCGGCATCGCTCGCACGCTTGCGCTCCGGCCGAGGCTGATTGTGGCCGACGAGCCGGTATCTTCCCTGGACGTGTCGATCCAGGCGCAAGTGGTCAACCTGATGGCGGACCTGCAAAGCCAGCTGGGGCTGACCTACGTGGTGATTGCGCATGACCTTGCTGTAGTCCGGCACATCAGCAACCGGGTAGCGGTGATGTACCTGGGGAAGCTCATGGAACTCGCGGATCGGGACCAGCTCTACGCCACTCCGCGCCACCCCTATACGGTCGCGTTGATGTCGGCGGTGCCCGTGCCGAAAGCGGTGCGCAACTCGGCCGGTGAACGCCAGCGCCGGGACCGGATCCGCCTCCGCGGCGACGTACCGAGCCCCTTCAATCCGCCGCCCGCCTGCCGATTCCATACCAGGTGCTGGAAGGCGCAGGACATCTGCCGCACTGAAGAGCCACCGCTGACCGAGCTAGCGCCCGGCCATCTCGCGGCCTGCCACTTCCCGGAGGCTTAGATCAGGCGAAGGTCGAGATAGACCCCGGGCCCGGTTCGCAGGCCTTAGGTTAGAGGCGTGGTGCTGCGCGATCTTGCCTATGGCCTGTACTCCCGCAAGTTGCGCAGGGAGCTGTCCGGTGTCACGCTGCCCACGCACGTCGGGCTGATCATGGACGGCAACCGCCGCTGGGCACGGCAGCTGGGAATGGCCAGTCCCAGCCTGGGGCACAAGTACGGGGCCGAGCACGTCGAGGATGTCCTGAACTGGTGCGAGCGGGCCGGGATCAGGCACGTGACCGTGTTCGTTTGCTCCGCCGAAAACCTGCAACGGCGCGGTGACGCCGAGATCGCGTTCCTCATGCAGGTCATTGAAGACGTCCTCGCCGCCCGGCTGGCCCGGCCGGGGGCCACCTGGCAGGTCCATATCGCGGGCACGCTCGACGTGCTGCCCGACACCACCGCCCGCGCGCTGAAAGAGGCAGTCGAGGCGACCAGGGAGTGCGCCACCGGAGCGCACGTGACACTCGCCGTCGGCTACGGCGGCCGCCAGGAGGTGCTCGACGCGATCCGCGCGCTGCTATACGAGCAGGCAGACAACGGCGGCACGCTCACCGGGCTCGCCGAGGCCCTCACCACCGACGACATCGCCCGGCACCTGTACACGGCCGGGCAGCCCGACCCCGACCTGATCATCCGCACCAGCGGTGAGCAGCGCATGTCCAACTTCCTGCTCTGGCAGACCGTGCACTCTGAGCTGTACTTCTGCGACGCCTACTGGCCCGCGTTCCGCGAGATCGACTTCCTGCGGGCACTTCGCAGCTACGCAGCTAGGCAAAGCCGACGCGGAGCCTGACGCTATCGCCGCAGTCCCCAGCACCAGAGACTTGCAGTGCGCAAATTCTCTTACTGCGGCCTACAAACCCACAGATCAGCCAGCCGTACGCGCCCTAGAGCGCCGGACGTGTCCCAAGTCCGGTCGTACTGCGACGCGTTCTGCCGGAGTTGCCAGATCCGGGCGAGCAGCGGCGGGCCTACTGTTGCGGTGTGGAACCCACGTCACAGCCGGGCCCGGCCGTCGCCGACCCGGATGTAGCCGCCACCGTGCGATTGCTGCACCGCCGCAAGGGATGGGACCGGACGGCCGTTACCACCTTGGTGGCGTTCGCCCTGGCGTACGGCGCCGACCTCAACGGGGCGTCGCAGGGGACGCCCGCCCCGGCGTGGTTCTCGGCCATCGTCGTCGTGCTCGGCGCCCTGGCCGCGGTCGGCATCGTGGCGGTGGTGGTGGACTCAGTGCGCTTGCGCCGCAGGCCAGCCGTGGTCCGGGCGCAGGCCGCCTCGCTCGCGGCACGCCGGCCGGGCCGCCCGTATGCCCATCACTACCCGCCCCGGCACCTGGTCACCTGGGTCCTGCGCTGGATCGGGATGCTGCTGATCCTGGGGGTGGCGGTTATCAGCGTGCCCGCCGTCGTCGACGGGGTGGCGTACCTGGCCGGCGCCGGGAACACGGTCACCTTCGACCCGGTCTCGTACCAGACAAGCTGCACTTCTGGGAGCTGCCAGACCAGCACAGACGGCATCCTGGAGACCGGCGGCGCTGGCGTCCAGGCGACGTGGCCGGACGTGGTCCCGCTCGGCAAGCCATTCCAGGTCCGCGAGCCGGTGTGGCGGTGGGGTCTCGGCCTGGCGCTGATCGACAGCGACGGGATCGCCGTCGTCGCCATTGTCCTCAGCGTGCTGATCGAGGCGTTCGCCGTCTGGGTGACGGTCAGCCTGGTCAGGCTGGCGCGCAACTGGCGACGGCACCGGCGGCAGCGGGCGGCGCCGGCATTCGTCCCGGTCCCCTTACTGGCCAGGTCTACAGGCCGAGGCTGCGGCCGATGATTTCTCTGTGGATCTCGGTGGTGCCGCCGAAGAAGGCAGCCCGTTCGGTCACTCGCGCACGCTCCCCTGGAGCGCGAACTCCCCTCCGGCAGGCGGTCACCGTGGCCACCGCGACACGGCACATTGCCGGTTCATGCCTCGGCTGGGGGCAGCAGGAACTGACAGCGAGATCCTGCCGAGTTCGCTAGGCGGCCGTCGAGTGTCGCGAGCGGAGCATCAAGCAACCCGGCGACCGCCACGTACCATCCGTCATAGCAAGTCACGTTGCTCCGAAGTTCCCAGACCCGCGCAGCACAGGGCTGATAAGGAAAGAACTCCACGCGCAGATCGAGCAGGTCAGCGTGCGCCAGCGAGGCCACGTCGGCGGATATATCGCCGGCTAGGGCCGCCCTGCGCAAGATATTCGCGACCTCGACAGGCATCAGGTGCGGTGCCGCCAACGCATCGCCCGCCAGCAATGATTCTGCCCAGCGCCCGTCCGCACCGCTGTCGGTCAGCCCGGCGACGACCACGGATGCATCGACGACCACTGTCACCGGCGGTCTTCGTCGCGGTGGGCGAGGATGCGGTCGCGCGGCAGCGAGGAGGCACTTGCCGCCTTACGAGCCCGTACGCGGGCCATCAGTACCTCAGCATCCGGCTGGCGGGCGAGTTCGACGAGTTTGGCGCGCAGGTACTCCTGGAGGGATCGTCCGGTCAGCGCCGCGCGGGAGGCGAGCTCATCGCGCGTCTGGTCGGGAACATCCCGTACAGTGATGGACGTGCTCATAGCATCATTATGCAGCTAATGCTGCTGAAATGCCACCCACGGTTCTGGTGCGCCCTGGCGAAGACGAGCGCCTCACCCGTGCAAGCGGGGATAAAGATGCGGCTCCTCGGTGACCGGGTGTCGCGCCGTACCGCGTGGCACCTCGCACGTCAGCACGACTGGGACACCCTCAGGGACGCCGAGTACCTTGCGGTCACCCGGCTGCAGGCTGACGCCCTGGTCACGGTCGACCCAAGCCTCGCGGCCACAGCCCGGGACGTCGTGGCGGTGGCTGCCATCGACGATCTGCTCGCGCCGGGATAACCCCTCGCCCGCGGCTTCACCTGCCTGCCCTGGCTGTCCCTGGGTATGGCCTCCGCGACGGGGTTCAGTATTCGGGAGATTGGAGCCGCGCCCGGACTTCGGCAGCGCGGCGCCAGGCCTGGATCAGGCGCCGTTCGGCGGTGCGTTCCTTCCGGGCGGCCCGGCGCAGAGCACGCAGCTGTCGTGCCCGCCGTTCCTGCCCGGCTTGTTCCCGGCAGATGCGTGCTCGCACCGCGGCTAGCTGTTCGATGGCAGGCGTCATGGATCACTCCTCCGCGTGCACGGCCGGTCAGGGCCGCGGTGCGGTCTTGGCCGCTGCCAGGGCGTCGTGCGGCGTTTCAGTGGTCATCGGTGCCGACCGGACGAAGGAACGGCAGCTGGATCTCGAATACCTGCGGGCCGGGGTCGGCGACGTCGTCTTTATCGTGTACCCACACTTCGCGGCCCGGGCCGGGGACGGGGTGGTAGCCGCGTTCCTCGATCCACCGGATCAGATCGTGGTAGACCATCGGGAAGATGCTCGCAGCCGGGCCGCTGCGCACGACGACGGCGGCCTCGATTTCCGGCAGGACCCGGTAGCGTGCGGGCGCGGGGAGCTCGGCTGGCGGTTCGGTCACCGGAAGGGCCAGCAATACGGTGACGTCCTCGCCGTGCTCGCGTTCGTAAAAGATGATGCGGGGCCCGGCTTCCTTGACCCGGTCATGTATCCCCAGCTGGTCGAACTGCGCAACCAGCTGGTTGACAACCGGGACGATATTCGCCGCTCCGAATCCGGGCGCCCGGCCGGCGATCACGACTACGCCGGTCACGGGAATGGTCTTGGCCACGATGTCGTCTGCGGGCATGTCATCCTCCCTGGCGATGGAGCGGAGCCGGGCCTCGATTCCGAGCAACTGGTTCTTATGCTGGTCGAGCTCATGCTCGAGCTGGGCGCGCCGTAGGAGGAGCATGCCGCGAAGCTCGCCGAGCGTGACCCCGTCCAGCGTCAGTCTGATCTGGGTGAGCGAGAGCCCGAGTTCCTTCAGCGCCATGATCCGGTTAATCTGTCCCAGCTGCGCCGCCGAGTAGCCGCGGTACCCCGTGTCTGCGTCGACGGCCGCCGGCCGCAGCAGCCCGATCTCGTCGTAATGCCGGAGCGTACGGATCGACACGCCGCCGAGCCGGGCGAACTCGCCGATGCTGAACATGGCACCAGCATGCACCCCTCACGCTACGAGAGAGTCAAGGCCTTACCGCGTGATATGTGTCGGCTTCGCCATACCGCCAGCCATCCCCTGCAAGGCGTTTGACCGGATGGCCGGAGAGCTGAAAGCGTGACAGGGATGAATGAACGGTCGCGTACCGCCGCGCCCTGGGCCGCAGGCGGCCCTGTGTTCAGTCAGCCCGGCCTGGCCAGGCCGGTGGCCTGGGCGGCACGGCATGATCTGGATGTGCTGCGCGCCAGCCACGCACGCGGACGGCTGGGCAAACCGCTGGTGCCGACCAGTGTTGCATCGCCACGGCTGGGCGATGAGCTGTTCGCGCGGCTCCTGGCGTACGGCACGCCGCACCAGACTCATCGGGGCGATGTACTGTTCCGGCCGGGTGATGAGGACGTCGATCTGATCGTGGTCGACCGGGGCTCGGTGGAAGTTGTCCGGACGGAAACGGCCGACGTGCCCGCCGCGACCGTCGCGGCGGTGGATGCAGGTGGCTTTGTCGGCGAGCTGAACCTGCTGACCGGGCAGAATGTCTACCTGCTGTGCCGGGTGCGGGAGGGCGGCACGGTCTACCGGGTGTCGCCGGAGCGCCTGCGGCAGCTCATGGCCAACGACGTCGAACTGTCCGACATCGTCTTCAAGGCGCTGATTGCCCGCCGGGAGCTACTGCAGCGCAGTACCGCCGCCCTGGCGGTAGAGATCGTCGGCACCGAGCGGTCGGCGGCGGCGCTTGCGTTGCGGACTTACGCCGCCCGCCAGCGCCTGATCCACCTGTGGTTCGACGCCGACACCCCCGCAGGCCGGGCGATGATGGAATCCTCCGGCCTGACCGAGGACGACCTTCCCGCCGTCGTCATGCCCGGCGCCACGCTGCAACAGGCCACGCCGGGCGGGCTGGCCGACAAGCTGGGCCTGTCCTACCGTCGTTCGTCCACCAAGCCGGCCGACGTCACGATCGTCGGCGCGGGCCCGGCCGGCCTGGCGGCCGCGGTCTACGGGGCGTCCGAGGGCCTGGACACCGTGCTGCTGGACGCCGTCGGCACCGGCGGGCAGGCCGCGGCAAGCTCCCGGATCGAGAACTACTTCGGCTTCCCGTTCGGCCTTTCCGGCGCCGATCTGACCGGCCTGGCCGTGCTCCAGGCGCTGAAGTTCGGAGCCCAGCTGGCCAGCCCGTGCCAGGCGGTCAAGCTCGACACCGACCGCAACGGCGACCTGCTCCGCCTGCACCTGCAGGGCGGGGAGGTCATCGACAGCAAAGCCGTCATTATCGCGACCGGAGCCCGCTACCGGGCACTGCCGCTGGAACGCTGGCCTGACTTCGAGGGCGCCGGCATCTATTACGCGGCCACCGAACTAGAAGCCCGGGGGTGCACGGGCAGCCCGGTCACGGTGATCGGCGGCGCGAACTCAGCGGGTCAGGCGGCGCTGTACCTGGCCGGTCGAGGCAGCGAGGTCTCTCTGGTCGTCCGCGGCCCGGACATCGCGACCGAGATGTCGGCCTATCTCGTCGACCGGCTGCTGGCCCACCCGCGGGTGACGGTGCGCTGCCGCAGCGAGGTCACCCGGCTAGATGGCGGTGACTTCCTTGAGGAAGTCACCATCACCGACCGGACGGCGGACACCGCGCAAGCCCAGCCGTGCTCGGGCTTGTTCTGCTTCATCGGCGCCGAGCCCGCCACGAACTGGCTGACCGGGATCGCTACCGGGGACGATGGTTTCATCCGGACCGACGTCCAGCTGACCGGCAATGACCTCGGACCGGCCTGGGCCACGCTGGAACGGCGGCCGCTTCCGTTCGAGACCAGCATTCCCGGCGTGTTCGCGGTCGGCGACGTCCACTCCGGCTCGATGAAGCGGGTCGCCGCAGCCACCGGCGAAGGCGCCAGCGCCATCGCCTCGGTACACAAGGCCATCGCCACGCTGGCCTAACGACCAAAGGACGCAGGCCGGTCCGCAGAGGCCGCGGCCGATGATTTCCTTCTGGATGTCGGTGGTGTCGCCGAAACGACGATCCAGCTGTACAAAGACATTCAGCACCGATCGCGAAGGGCGTGCACGGTGCACCTGATTCCAGGAATCTTCTCGAACTCGTCATGATGAGCGGCGAGGCGAGCATCCCGGCAGGCGGAGCGACGAGCGTCCGCAGGTAGGCGCGAGCGCAGAAATCTTGTCATCCGGGGAGTTTGTTTCGGCACGAGGCAGCAGGCGGCGAAGTAGGCAGCCGTCGGCCGTCTGTGAGCCGCCCCTCGTGGCTGCGGACCTTGGCCCATCGGGCCTGGCAGTAGGATCACAACATGACGGCCAGCGACTCGCCGGGGAAAGCGGCCGATCCGCACGACGCCGGTCTCAGGTACACCGTCGATTCAGGCGTAGCCACCATCCTTCTGGATCGTCCCGCTCGCAAGAACGCCTTCACCCTCGAACTCATCGACGCCTGGGTCGACGGATTGCAGCTAGCCGCGCGAAGCGACGACGTCCATGTGGTGGTCATCACGGGCGCCGGGGACTCTTTCTGCTCAGGAGTCGACCTTTCGGTCCTTGAGAAGATTGAGCGGACTCCTCTCGCCCACAAGCGGATGCTTACGGACCGCATCCATCGAGTGGCGTTCGCTCTCGAAGACATCGGCAAGCCGGTCATTGCCGCGATGCGCGGAGCCGCGGTGGGCGCCGGACTTGACATGGCCCTTCTGTGCGACATGCGAATCGCCGGGGAGTCGACGATGCTGTCGGAGGGCTATATCAAGGTTGGGCTGGTTCCCGGCGACGGCGGAGCCTGGCTGCTTCCCCGTATCGTGGGGTCGGCGAAGGCCATGGAACTGCTGATGACCGGCGATTTCGTGGATGCCAAAGAGGCTTTGCGGCTCGGGATGGTCAACCGGGTCGTCCCCGATCCGGAAGTACTCAATGTTACTTACGATCTCGCTCGTCGGATAGCAGCGGCACCGCCAGTGCAAATCTCCATGATCCGGCGGCTGGTAAGGCAATCGGAGCGCATCGATCTGCGCACTCACTATGACCTGGTCTCCTCGCATTTCGGCCTCGTCGTGTCGCTTGACGACTATGCTGAAGCCATCGGTGCTTTCCGAGAACGGCGTACGGGGCGGTATCAAGGCCGGTGACCGTATCTTCCCCTGGGCGCGGTTATTTCAGGGGTGGCCGGATTCTGCAAGGCGGGGGCCCCGGTCTTCGACGCAGCTATTCGATGGCGTCAATAAGCTGCCATCTGAGTGCCGTTGCCGCATCGAGCGTTCGCCCGGACAAGGCCAGGTACAGCGTGCGCCAGGGACCAATGCGCCGCGGGATGGAGACGGTGCCACCGGCGCCTGGGATGAGGCCCATGGCGACCTCGGGCAGCCGGAAAGTGGTGCCCGGCCGTGCGATCACGCGGTGCGCGAACGCGGGCAGTTCGATTCCAGCGCCGACGCAGCTGCCATGTAGGTGGGCTTCGAGACGCCCAGAGAGTTCATGCAGTAGCCGGCACGGGCCGGCCCGGGTCCGCACGAAATGCGCAGTGACCAGGTCAGGTGTTGTGCCGAACTCGTCAAGATCACCGCCAGAAGAGAACGACGGGCCCGCACCGTCGAGCACGACTTGGCCGATGGTGTCGTCGAGGACGGCCAGGCGCAACGCATCAACCAGCGCGTCCCGTACTTCCCTACCGTAGGCGTTGCGTCGCTCGGGCCGGTTGAGGGTAATCCGCAGCCCGCTGGCTGCTCGGTCGACTAGGACCGGTGGATGTGATGACCGGGGCGGGGGCTGGCGTGGTCCACGGCTCTTTAGCCAGCGGGCGAACTCCGCACCTCCGAGCAGGGTGGAGTAGGCGAATGACTCGAGATCGAGCGCTACTGGAACGTCGAGCAGGCCCGCTCGCAGCACCGCGGCCAGAGTGAGAGCGGCCTGGGGGTTTGCCTCTGCCGCGACGCGCAGCATCTCGGCGTCGGCGTGCGGGTCAGCCGAACCCACGAACTGAGGGCCTACGACCGTCTCCGTGGGAACCAGCGTCACGTCCAGCGTGCCGGCCAGCTCGCGGCGCGGCTCGTCGATCGGGCGGGTCGCGACCCCAATCATCAGCCGGTCGCGACGCTGCACCGACGGCGCGGCCAACGTGTCCACGTCCAGCACCAGCAGCGGCCGTCTCACCTGCCCGAGGTCGCCCAACAGCGGCTCATCGGTCATAGCCGACCCATCCGGGCCCACGCACCGGAGCCTTGTAGCGACGGCGTGAGCAGCAGTCTGGGCAATGGCAGGCGCTCTGACGGTAGAGCACCGCGCGGTGTAAGACGCATGGCCGACCCTGGCAGACGGCGAGGGCGACCTGGCCCGCGTCGGGTGCCGACAGCGCCTCAGCAAGCGGGACGCGCAGCAGGCACAGATCCGCCGGCACGCCGACAGCGATCTGCCGGGGGGCCCCACCAGGATCGTCTAGCGGAGTGAGCAGGCCGTCGAGGGCCTGCCCGGGGGTGACCCGCTCCGCTGGGGCGAGATCACGGGTTGCGGCAGCGGCGATGGTACGCCACGGATCCTCACTGGCGAACGGCGCGTCGCTGCTTGCCGCGACTTTGACCCCCGCTTCGAGCAGGCTCGCATACCGGTAAAGGTCGGAGTGCTCGGGCTCCGGTACGTCACGTCGGTACTGGTCCGTGCGTTCGAAAACCAATCCCGGCTGCGTCACCACGACCGGGCCTGCGCGGGCGAGCATGGGTAGCAGGTCGCGGCCTACGAGGGCGGCGTGTTCGATCCGGTCGCCTCTCATGGGTCCGGTCTCGGCCAGGACGGCGAGCGCGACAACGAGTGATTCCCGGGTAACAGCGTGAATAGCGACCGGACGGCCTGCAGCGTGCATGTGGCGGACCTCGGCGCGCAGCGCATCCAAGTCCGGGGGCTCGTGGTCCGGCGGCAGGATCTTCCAGGGCCCGATCGTAAACCCGGCCCGCAGGGGGATACCTTCCGGCGCGCCGAGCAGCTGAATTCGCTGCGGCAGGTCCGCGCCGGTCAGCAGGTGGATAGTGTCGTCGGACAGCTCGGGCGTCGCGTCGGTAACCCCGGTGATGCCCAGCGACGCCAGCCGCCGTCCTACCGCAGCCAGGGCGGGCGGCTCGTGGTCGCCGAGCCGGTCGCGCAGCAGCATGTCGGCTCGCCACAGCTGGCCGTCGCCGTGGTCGTCGAGCAGACCGAGCTCGGTTAGGGCACGTGTGTTGAGCATCCAGAGCCCCCCGCTGCGGTGCTGCACACGTACCGGCCGGTCGTAGACCAAACGGTCGAGAGCATGCCGGTCGAGGATCCCTGCCACGCTTTCGTGGTAGCCAATTCCGCGCACCCACGTTCCCGGCGCCTCCCGCAGCGCCCGAGCCAGCCCGTCGCTATCAGCGACGTCGGGCGGGCCGCAGCGCACGGAGGTATAGGTCGCGGCCAGCGAGAGCAGATGCAGGTGGTGGTCGTGCAGTCCAGGGAGAAGAGCGCCGCCGTGTGCGTCAATTACTGTCTCAGCTGCCCCGGGCCGCAGGTCGCCGATTTCGGTGACCAGCCCCGCCCGAACGCGGATGTCGGCGGTCCGGCCCGCGAGCTCCGCCCGCAGAATCAGCAGGCCGCTCACGACAGTTTCAACTCGGCCAGCACGCGAGAGTTGTCCTCGCCAAGGTCCGGTGCCCGGCCAGCCGGGCACCGGGCGGTCGGCTCGGCCACGATACCGATGCGCCCACGCTCACCGGTTTCGATCATCGTCGCCGCGATCTGCTCTCGGAGCGCCAGATCCGCCAGCCAGGTACCGCCGGCCATGCAGCAGGCCAGCGCCACCAGCGCCGCATTCACCCCCGTCACCGGATCGGCGATCGCATCGCCACATGGTGCCGGAATGCCTGTTTCCAGGTCGAAGGTGATCAGGCCGGCAGCAAGCGCCGCGTCGTCGCCAAATCCGGCCGTGTTCGCCCACGGACCCGTCCTGCCGTAGGCCGTAATACTGACCCAGCACTTGCCCTGTGCGCGGGCGAGAACGTCCTCAGCATCGATGCCGAGTTGGCGCAGCGCCCTCGGCCGTGACCCCTCGATCACGACATCGGCGGCTTCGATGAGGCCGGCCAGCGCTGCCCGCCCCGCAGAGGTGCTAAAGTCCAGCGCCACCGATTCTTGACCCGCATGGAGCAGATCATAGAAAGCGCGCGGGCCCGAGCGGGCCCCGTCTGGCCGGTGGATGCTTTCCACCTTCACCACCCGCGCGCCGAGCATCGTCAGCAGATGCCCGCACAGGGGCCCAGCCCACAATGACGACAAGTCGGTAACGAAGATTGGCCGCAGACCCGACTGTGCCTGATTCGGCTGTCCGGTCAGTACGAACGGCCGGACCTCGCCATCCTGGCCACGGGCGGCCATTTGCTCGTCGGGCCCAGCGGGAAGCGCGGCGGCCGGAAGGCCAAGCAGCCGGGCCCGGTGGGCGAGCTCGTCCACGGCGCGGCAGGCGACAGCCTCATCCAGCCCAGGCTCAGGCTCCCCAAGCCAGGCCGGCAACAGCTCAGCGTCCGCATCACGAGCAAGGTTGAGGCCCACCCATCCGTCCGCGCCCCGCAGCACTCGGAAGGCCCCGCCCGCCGACCGCGGCGCATCCCGTCGCAGCCCGGCGATGGCGGCCCGCTCCGACAGGATGCCCACCCCGGGCAACACCGCGTCACATCCCCCGAGCCGGGCCAGACATTCCAGCGCCAGCAGCGCGCCGTGCACCGCACTCGCGGCCTGTCCCGGCGGCAACAGCGGCGGGCCGTCCCGCCGCCCGGTCAGAGCCATCGCTCCCGAGGCTGCCCAGTCCGCAGCCCACCCAACGGGACTCGCGTCGGACTCCACGGTGGCGCCGAGCCAGGCCAGCATGCGGGCAGCATGCCAGCTGGCTGCGCCCGTCCCCGGCGTGCTAATCCTCCGCCCTGACAACGGACCCTTGGTCGGTCCTGGACGCACTGTTCCGGCCTGGCCCCTTCTCTCGCTCGCCCGGCAATACTTCCAGAAAGCGGTCTACTCGGCGGTCAGGAGCCTTGGGGATACTCACCCATGACGGGGGCAGCGTGATCGCTCATCCCTGGTCCGCGATCGTCGGCCACAGGTCGCTCGTCCCGCCGAGCGCAGATCGGGCCAGCTCCTCGGCCCACAGATGTTCTGAGCCCCACTCATCGCGCCAGGCCCACAGCCGGGTTGTGGTGACCTGCAGAGCATGCTCCTGTGTCATCCCGATGGCGCCGTGGACCTGGTGAGCGAGCGCAGACGCTAGTCCTGCCGCTTGAGCCGTACGTACCTTGGCTGCGGCGATCGCGTGCCTGGCGGCAGGCCGGCCGAAGCCCGCCTCACACGCCCTGACTGCGGCCTCGGCCGCGGCATGCGACGCCGCGGCCTCGCAAGCCAGCGTGGCCACGTGCTGCTGGACGGCCTGGAATGACGCGATCGGCCTGCCGAACTGTCGTCGGACGGACGCGTACTCGCTGGTGAGGGCGAGCACGCGCCGGACCGCCCCGGCCACCATCAGGGCCCGGGCAAGAGCGCCGCGGGAGACCAGCTCATCGGCGGCGGCAGCGTCGACCGGTGCCGCGCGCTCCGGCGGGACCGTCACGTCAAACGTGACCGTGTCCCGCGGCTCCCTGGCCAGGTTCTCCCCAGGTGCGATGGCGACTTCCTTGACGGGAACGGCGAACGCGCAGGGCCCATCCGGCGATCTGGCGATGCCGGCCACAGCGTCCGCGTGCCGCGCGTAGGCGACTCGCCGCAGCGTGCCAGACAGCTGCCAGGCGCGGCCCTGGCGCTTGGCGGCCACCTCGCCCTGTCCGACGGTGAGGATCCCGGCAGGCAACCTCAGCCCTGCGGCAGCAAGCAGCCAACCGCCCAGGATGCCTGACTCAGCGAGCGGGACAGGCGCAGCGTATTCGCCCGCCCGCCGGAGGAGGACCATAGCCTCGGTTAGCCCCCCGCCGCTTCCGCCAGCACGCTCCGGGACGCCCACGGTCAGCAGACCGGCCTTATCGAGGATGCGCCACAGTTCGCGGTCGATGCTGGTTTCGGCAGCGGCGATCCGGTCCGGAGTGCAATGGTCGGCCAGGATCTTCGTGACCGCATCGTCCAGTGCCTGCAATTCGCGGCTCACCTCAGCCCGAGCCCCCTGGCCACCACGCCCTGCAGGATCTCGTTCGTGCCGCCACGCAGGGTGAAACCGGGTGATTGAAGGATGGCTTGCGCGAGGAGACGGGCGCCCTTATCTTCCGTCGCCCCGGGATCTGGAGCGACATTCAAGACGAGCCGGGCCAGGTCGATGATCTCGCTTTCGAAGCGGGTGCCGTGCTGCTTGACCAGGGCGGCTGGAATCTCGGCCGCGACGCCGCCGGCGAGGCTCGCCGCGACGGCCATGGACATCTGCCGCAGCGACCACAATCTCGCCAGAATGCTCCCCGCGGCCTGGAAGTAACGATCACTCCCGCTTTCTCGTATAACGTCCAACACGCGGCTGAGCAGCGGGTAGGTCGACAGGAACCGTTCCGGCCCGCTGCGCTCCCAGGCCAGCTCGGAGGTTACCTGGCGCCAGCCCTCGCCGATCGTGCCCAGCACCATCGAATCAGGGACAACAACGTCATCGAAGTGCACCTCGTTAAAGTGATGCTCTCCGCTGATCAGGCGAATAGGCCGCACTGACAGGCCTGGCGCATCGGTACTCACGATGAACTGCGATAGCCCGGCATGACGATCGGATTCCGCCACTGGACCGGTGCGGGCGAGAGCGATGATCGCATGCGCCCGATGGGCCCCGCTGGTCCACACCTTCGTGCCGTTGAGCAGCCATCCGCCAGGCTGCCGCGCTGCACTGGTGCGCACGGAGGCCAGGTCGGAACCCGAGTCGGGCTCGCTCATCCCGACCGCGAAGTAGAACTCACCGCGGGCAATCGCCGGAAGGAAGTACTCGCGCTGCGGCTCGGTCCCGAAACGCAGGAGCGACGGCCCGATCTGCCGGTCGGCAAACCAATGCGCCGCCACCGGTGCGCCCGCGGCCAGCAATTCTTCGGTCACGGCGTAGCGCTCCAGCGGTGTCCGGCCCCGACCGCCGTATCGCTCGGGTACCGTCATCCCGATCCAGCCGCGCTCACCGAGGGCACGGCTGAACGACTCGTCCCAGCCGACCAGCCAGCTGTCACACTGCGGGATGAATCGTCCGGCCGCGCGCTGATCCCTGAGGAAAGCCCGGACCTCCTCGCGGAGTGACCCGATCTCGTGGGGAATGACCGGCACCGGCGGCATGAGCATGCCCGCAGTCACGGGCGTACCTCCCGGTCCCGTGCGCATGCCCCGGACAGCCGACGGGCGGTTCTCCCATGGATCACCCCGTGAGCTGGTCGCCATGGAAGTTCGAAGGCGGATATACGAAGTTCTTGCAGGTCACTTTTCCGCTGAGTACCTCGCAGATGTCCTGGCTAGACTTCGAAGGCGCGTGGCCGGCGTCGAATGTTATGCCCGAACCACCTTCGATAAGAGTGAAGCTACCGGTAGCGAAGGCATTGTCGATGGCAGCTACGTCATCCGTCGTTCCGGCCTTCTGCATAGCCTGGATGATCAGGCTTACCTGGTCGTACCCGACCACGGCGAAGGAGTCCTCGGGCCCGATGCCACCCATGCTGGTAAGTGCCGTCCTGATCGACAGCACCTTCGTCGAAGTCGGATACTGCATTGAGAACGGGAAGGCCAGCCCCGCCCACGGAGCCGTGATCGGCTTGCCGATCGCATTCGAGATCGGGTCCTGACAGCACGAACCATTGACCGTGTAGTAGGCCGGAGCCGCGTTGAGCGTGACTGCTTGCTTGAGAATCGCCAGCGACTCGACCTCGGTCGCGCCGTAGAGCAGGAGGCCCGGCTTGAACCCTTCGACCTTGGTGAGGTAAGGCGTGAAATCAGTGGTGTTGAATGGGTAGATCTCAACCTTGACGGTATCCCCGAGGCTTTCGAGATAGCTTGCCATCGCTGTTGCGATCGTGTCGCCGCCCGGGTCGTCGAGAATGAAGATACGCTTGGCGTTGGGGAAGTACGCTGGCGCCCCTTCCGCGTACCCGGCCGCAGCGGCGGCGGTGCGCGGGGAATCGAGCCATACGTCCGGGTACTGCTTTGCGGTCGCTATCGCGGTCGCCGGATTGGCCAGGCCTGGCAGCGGCCCATTGTCGATGTAGATTACGCCGGCCTTTTCAGTGACCGGCGCGATGCCCTGGGTCAGGAAAGCACTGCATAGTGGGCCGAGAATCACTTTCACGCCGTCAGAATTTATCAGCTGCTGCGCCGCCGCAACGGCCGGCACATTCGCGCTCTGGGTATCGGCATCTGAGATCTGGATCTCATACTTCTTGCCGCCGATCGTGACACCGGACGTGCCGTTCAGTTGCGCGGCGGCGATCTTCATGCCATCGAGGATCGGCGGGCCGGTTCCGGAGCACGCCCCGGACAGATCCACCAGAGCGCCGATCTTGAGTGGGGTAGCGGCTGATCCACCGGTGTTGGTGCTGCTGCTGCTGCTACTACTACTACTGGAACAGCCTGCCAGCGCCCCCAGGGCCACGAGGCACGCCGCGGTCAAAGCCAGGTAACGGCTGGGGCGGTTCCTCACCGTCCATGCGAATCTAGCGCCACGAATCCGGTTTGGGCCAAGGATGCGTTCTGCCACTTCGATACCCCAGTTCTTCCGACGTGTGGCTCGCCGACAACCGCGCGGGCACACACTGAGTGGAGCGCTTGCTACAACATACTCCACTTGGCGCCGACTTTGTCAACCACGTGCAGGTGCCGAGCCCTGCTGTCCCCCGCTGCTCCCCGACGCCGACCGCGGCGTCGTCCGTGGGCGCTGGCCGTGGGAACCCGGCGGGTCAGGTGGTAACTCCGGAGACTTCGGCGACAAGGGCCCGGCGCAGAACCTTACCGGTGTCCGTGCGCGGAAGTTCGTCCCGGAACACCACGGTATCCGGTGTGCGCGAACTACGAAGGTGGCTGCGGACCAAGGCCGTGAGTTGCTCGGCGGTAACCTCACGTCCGGTCTCGACCACGACAACGGCGACGATGCGCTCGCCCCACTCCACGTCAGGGACACCGACCACGGCGGCGTCGCGCACGGCGTCGTGGCACATGAGCACGTCCTCGATCTCGGCGGGGGCGATGTTCTCGCCACCCCGGATGATCGTGTCGTCGCTGCGGCCTTCAATGAACAGGTAGCCGTCTTCGTCGAGGCGTGCCATGTCCCGGGTGGGAAACCAGCCCTGCTCGTCCGTCGTGACTCCGCCGCCGAGATACTCCCCAGACACCTGTGCGCCGCGCAGCCACAACTCACCAACCTCGCCTACCGGCACCGGCAACTGGTGGGGGCCGCGCACCTCGGCTGCTACGCCCGGCAGCAGCCGGCCAACCGAGCCGAGTCGCGCGCGCACCGCCGGGTCGTCGGAGTCCAGAGCCGCGCGGTGCTCGGAGGGCCCGAGCAACGCGACGGTGGAACTCGTCTCGGTCAATCCGTACGCGTTGGTGAAATCGGTGTCAGGGAAGGCTCGCAGTGCCCTCGCTACGGTCACGCGGTCGATGCGTGAGCCGCCGTACGCCAGCGCCCGGAGGCTGGGAACATCAGCCACCTGGTCACCAAGATGGTCAACAATCCGGCTTAGCATCGTAGGTACCACCAACGCATTTGTGATGCTCTGCCTCCGCACGGTCGCCAGCCACGCGTCCGCCGCGAAGTCGGGCAGGTGGACCACTCGCCGCGCGGCTGCGGTGTTGGTCAGGACGGCTCCCACGCCCGCGATGTGGTACGGAGGGACACTGACGAGGGCCGCCTCCGCCGATGTCGCCGACCCGGGATCAACCGTGGACAGCACGTAGGAGAGCAGGTGCTGGTGACGCAGGACGACGCCTTTCGGCTTGGCGGTGGTACCGCTGGTGAACAACACGACGGCGGGGGCCGACTCATCGGCGTGGTCTCGGTAGACAACTCCGCACGGCGCGGCGGCCAACATCAGCTCCTCGGTGGTAGTCGTCCGCGGCCAGCTGCCCGGCGCGGGCAGGCATTGCGAGTCAGCGATGATCACAGGCCTGTCCAGCTGGCCGATCAGCTCCTCGACCTGGCTCCTGGCGAGACGGTAGTTCACAGGTGTCAAAGGCAGCCCCGCCCGCGCGGCCGCGAACAGGGCGACGTGGAACGCCGGACCCGACCTTCCGATGAAGACGGCCGAGCGAGGCACGGACTTCCGGAGGAAGGCCGACGCGATGCGCACCCTGATCGCCAGCTCGCCGTAGGAAATGGTCTCGCCCGCCCGTCCGAGCGCAGGCCGGTCGGGATGCATCTCGGCGGCGAGGTCGAGGAGCGTGGCTATGCTCATGCTGGTGTCAGCAACGTCGCGGTGCCGAGGCCACCGCCACAGCACATCGCGACTACGGCCGAGTCGGCACCTCGCCGGCGCATCTCGTGCGCGGCGGTGGTAATCAGGCGGACCCCGCTGGCTCCGACGGGGTGACCGAGAGCGATCGCCCCGCCGTTGACGTTCACGACCTCTGGGTCAGCCTTCAGCTCCGCTAGCCACGCGATGACTACGGCCGCAAACGCCTCGCTCACTTCGAATAGGTCGATGTCGGGCACCTGACAACCGCTGCGGGCGAGCAGCGCCGACGTGGCGGTTATGGCTCCGGTGAGCTTGAGGACCGGATCGACGCCGACGAATGCCTGGCCGACGATTTGCGCTAGCGGGCTGACGCCGAGTTGCTCGGCGCGCCGGCGCGTCGTCACGACGACCGCCGCGGCACCATCCGATATCTGCGAGGAGTTGCCAGCGGTGTGCCGCCCGTCCGGGCGGAAGGCAGCGGGCAGTGCGGCAAGCGCTTGCGGCGTGGACGTGCGGATGCCTTCATCGCGGTTCATGAGACCGGCCTCCGGGACCGCGACGATCTCCGGGGCGAACCGGCCTGCCTGGGTGGCCGACAGCGCCCGGTCCTGGGATCGGGCCGCCCACTCATCGCACGCGGCCCGGCCGATGCGCCAGCGGTCGGCAATGCGCTCAGCCGATTCGCCTTGGGTGACTACCTCATAGCGCTCGAGATAGCCCGCGCTGTATGGCGTCCCCGGACCAGCCTTCTGGGCGGTCCCAAGCGGAATCCGGGACATGGCCTCAACACCGGACGCGAGGATGACCTCTGCCGCGCCGCTGCGGATCAGGGCCGCGGCGACGTTGACCGCCTGCTGGCCGGATCCGCACTGCGCGTCAATGGTCATGGCCGGCACCGTGTCCGGCAGCCCGCTGGCCAGGGCGGCCATCCGCCCTATGTTGTACGACTGCTCGCCGACCTGCGTCACACAGCCGGTCACCACGGCATCGATCGCCTCTGGCGCGACGCCAGCGGAGTCAATGGCGCTATCTTGCGCGAGTTGCAGCAACCGGTGCGCATGCAGGTCCTTGAGCGCGCCGTTGCGCCGGCCGATCGGCGTTCGCCGCGCGGCCACGATGACCGGGTCGTCCGCGGTCTTGTTCGGCAGCGCCGGGGAGCGGCTCATCCGGCGTTCGCCTGGCTGGCCGCGATGTCGTCTGCGATGCGGGTCGCAAGAGCAGCCTTGCGCACCTTGGTCGCAGACATCGGCCACTCGTCTACGAATCGGACATAGCGTGGAACCTTAAAGCCGGCGATCTGCCCACGGCAGAATCCGATCAGTTCCTCGGCGTTCGCGGTTGCACCGGGTCTGAGCTCGACGAACGCCGCTACGACCTGCTCTAGCCTGGGGTCCGGAGCTGGCACCACGTGGACGACCGCCACGGCGGGATGCTCGGCGAGAAGAGCCTCCACCTCGCTGCAGGAGACGTTCTCGCCGCCCACCTTGATCATCTCCTTGAGGCGTCCGCGATAGCCGACGTGACCGTCTTCGTCAATCAGGCCGAGGTCACCGGTGTGCAGCCAGCCCTCCCGGTCGAGCGCGGTGGCGGTGGCCTGGGGGTCGTTGAGGTAGCCCTCGAGCACGCTGAAGCCCCGCACGAGGATCTCGCCCTGCTGTCCGGCTGGCAGGTGCTGATCTGAGGCGATGTCCTTGATCGCGATCTCCACACCGCGAAACGGCGTACCGCAGGTGGTGGCGCGCTGATCGCGGGTCGCGTCAGGTTTGTGGTAGGTGATCACCCCGCCGGTCTCGGTGCTGCCGTAGGTGGATAGCAGCGCGGCCTGCGGGAACGCAGCCTGTATCTGCCGCAGCAGCGGAGGCAGGCCGACACACATCACCATCCGGACCTGCGGAAGGCGGCGCGTCGTGAAGGAACTTGCGTCAAGCAAGGGCTGCACGATCGCCTGGAACGCTGGATAGAGCCATGTCGCGTGCTCGTGCTCGATCAGGTCGAGTGCGCTCTCGGGGTCGAAGTGCGACATGGCCAGCAGCGCTGCGCCCGCATCGAGGCAGGCGATCATCGGGGCGAGGAACCCGACGTGAAACATTGGCAGGGGATCCCAGAACCTGTCCGAGGTGGTCAGCTGGAGCCGCGTCCGGCCGGCGGCAAGGCCGTTGCGGACCAGGCCCTCGTGTGTGTGCACGCAGCCCTTGGGCATGGCGGTCGTGCCCGAGGTATAGAGGATCGCGGCGGTGTCGCGAAGCCGGACGCGCGCACTGGCGTCCGCCACCGTCTGGGTAGGTACCCGGTCGCCAAGATCGAGGAGTTCCTGTTCCGCGATGAAGCCATCAAGGTCGTTTCGGCCAGCCGAAACCGCGATCGGACGGACTCCCCCGGGCTGACCGTCGAGAACCTCCGCGAGCCTGAGCGGATGGTGCGCGATGTCCGCCGCGACGTCGGTCGTAACGATCAGTCCCAGTTCGGCGTCCGTGATGACATGGGCGAGCTCACGGGATCGGAAGCGGCTGTTGATCGGCACAGCGACCGCCCCGAGCAACGTGATAGCGAACATGTACTCGACGAAAGCCAGGCAGTTCGGCATGAACAATCCGACTCGCGTACCGCGGCCTACGCCGAGCGCGCTCAGGCCTCGCGCTATAGATACCGCGCGCCGGTGCAGCCCGGCGAAACTCAAGTGATCGCCGTCGACCGTCAGGGCTTCGCGCTCGCCGTACCGCTCGCCGGCCCGGATGAGCAGGCCGCCGAGGGTGGGTACCTCGACGTAGCCGAAGTTGTCGGCGCAGCCGCCACCGGGGGCCAGATCAGCCACAGCACCTCCAAGAGCTACTCGCCGCTAGTTGCCTCGGTTGCCGGGTCCCGTCATACACTACCTCTAGATCGAGCGCTCCACCAGTTCGTGCGCTATGCTAGGAAGCATGCGCAGCCGTCAGCGCTCAGAAGCGAGGACCCGCAGTGGCGTATGGATCGGCCAACCGGAACTCCAAGATCGATCGGGATGCGGCCAGCCGTCTGCTTCAAGATGCCCTGCAAATCTCCAACATTCCCACGTTGCTGATGGTGCTCGCGCAGCTGACCGGCGATGACCGTTGGCTTAGCGATCCGTACCGTCCCAGCCGGACTCGCGGCCTGGATGATAACGACAGCGGCGGCTTGCCTGAGGCGATTCAGCGCGAGATCCGCTCGGCGGCTTTCGACGTACTTCTCAACTCCAATGCGGAGCAGCCCATCGAGCCGCTGTCACCGGACCGAGTCGTGGAGATGATGAGCGTTTGCATGGGAGAGCCGATCCCTGCGGAGTACGGGCCGATGATGTTGGAGGAGCTGGGATTTCTTTCGCGTGATCCGCAGTGGCCCTCGCCACCCGATCCCGCGGTGCTGGCGAACTTCACGGTGCTGATCATCGGCGCCGGCGCGTCTGGGCTGTGCGCCGCGATCAAGCTGCACCAGCTGGGCATCCGCTACCAGGTGATCGAGAAGGATGCCGCGGTCGGCGGAACGTGGTTTGAGAACCGCTACCCAGGCTGCGGGGTTGACACGCCAAGCCATCTCTACTCTTACTCATTCGCGCGCAACGACTGGCCCCGTTACTACTCCGACGGCGGAGAAATCCATCGTTATCTCCAGCGCTGCGCGAGCGAGTTCGGTATCAGCGACCACGTCAGGCTGAACACCGAAGTCGTCAGTGCCGAGTACGACGAGGCATCCCGGATCTGGCAGGTGACCACCCGGTCGCGGGATGGCGCTATAGAAACAATGCGCGCGAACGTCGTGATCAGCGCGGTGGGCCAGCTCAACGTTCCCTCGATCCCTGCTATCCCCGGCGCTGAGACGTTCGGCGGGATCGCGACTCACTCCGCGCGCTGGCCTGATGGTCTCGATATCGCAGGCAAGACGGTAGCCGTAATCGGAACCGGAGCCAGCGCGATGCAGATAGTGCCGGCTATCGCCGCCACTGCGGCGCAGGTCGTGGTCTTCCAGCGATCGCCGCAGTGGGCTGCCCCAAGCTCGAATTACCGGCGACAGGTGCCAGAGCAGATCCGCTATCTAATGGAGCAGTTCCCGATCTACGCCGCATGGTACCGGTGCCGCCTACTATGGTCGTTCAGTGACAAGATCCACGAATCGCTGCAAATCGATCCCGAGTGGCCGGACCAGCAACACTCTATCAACGCGACCAACGATGCGCATCGCCGGTCGTTCACGCGGCATATCCGTCAACAGCTCGACGGCCGGACAGATCTCCTCGAAAAGGCGATTCCGCAATACCCGCCGTTCGCGAAGCGCATGCTACTCGACAACAACTGGTTTGCGACCCTGTGCAAGCCCAACGTTGACCTCGTCACGTCCAGCATTAGCGAGATAGTCCCCACCGGGGTCCTCGACGCAACCGGTGCCCTATATCCGGCCGACGTCATCGTTTACGCGACCGGTTTCCAGACGTTGCGGATGCTTGGCTCGTTCGATGTGATCGGCCGGTCAGGTAAGTCCCTTCGTGACGTGTGGGGCGAGGACGACGCCCGCGCGTATCTAGGTATTACGATCCCTGGCTTCCCGAATTTCTTTTGCCTATACGGGCCTAATACGAGCCTGGGACACGGCGGTAGCCTGATCTTGCTCACGGAGCTCGGGGTGCGCTATATATCACTGATCCTGCAACGTATGATTCTGGCGGGCATCGGCTCGGCGGAGTGCCGACCGGACGTTTTTGACGAGTACAACCGCCGGATCGACGAAGCACACGCCCGGATGATCTGGAGTCATCCAGGCACCACCAACTGGTACCGGAACCAGCATGGTCGCGTGGTGACCAATTCTCCCTGGCGAGTGGTAGACTACTGGCGGATGACGCACGAGTTCGATGACGCTGATTTCGTCATCGAATACGGACCACTCGACCAGCCGGATGGCGCGGCCGAATTATCCGCACCTAGCTAGCGAGTGACCGCCTGCAGTTCGGCGGCGATCTGCGCACGCAGCATTGCCTTCTGCACCTTTGTCGCGGACATCGGCCAGTTGCCTGGGCGCACGAAGCGAACGTGCCTTGGCACCTTGAACCCGGCGATCCTGCCCTGACACCACTCGATCACCTGCGCCTCGGTCAGCGCAGATCCCGCGGCTTGCTCGACGAACGCCACCGGGACCTCGCTGTACTTGGCGTCTGGTACGCCGACCACATGCACCATCGCGACACCGGGCAGGCCCATGAGCAGAACCTCGATCTCGGCGGCTGCGACGTTCTCGCCACCCACCTTGAGCATGTCCTTGATCCGCCCGGTGTAGTGCAGGTAGCCCTCGGTGTCGAGGAAGCCGCCGTCGCCAGAATGCAGCCACCCCTGGTCATCGAACATGGACATTGAGACCTCACCGTCGACCATGTGGCCCTCGAACAGCTGCCAGCCCCGATAGACGATCTCGCCGCTTTGGGTCGGGGCGGCATCAGCGCCGGTCTCCGGGTCGACGATGCGCAGCCTCGTTCCCGGGGCCGGGCGCCCGACCGTGTGCAGCCGGGCCGCGAGCGGCTCGTCCGGGGTGGTGTACGAGGCCGGGGCACCTTCGGATGTGCCGTACGAGCTGGTGATCGCGGCCCGCGGATGCGTTCGCTGGTAGTGCGCCAGCCGTTCGTACGGGCCTACCGCATGAACCTCCCGGAGGCCTAGCGCGGCCTGGTCGAAGTCCGGGTGGTCGACCACCGGTAGCCAGAGCGTCTCAAACACCGAGTACGCCACCACGCAGCGCTCGTCCACGAGCTGGCGAATCGCCTGCTCCGGCGTGAAGTACCTCATCCCGACCCAGGTAGCGGCCCCGCTCAGGCAAGCGACGAGGGGCGTCAGCCCACCGAGGTGGAACAGCGGCAGCGGGTCCCACAACCGCTCCCCCGGCTGGAGCAGGAAGCGGACTCTGGCCATCTCGAGTCCCGGACCTACGAAAGCCTCGTTGGTCAGCAAGCAGCCCTTCGGTACCGAGGTCGTGCCTGACGTGGGCAGCACGATCGCGATGTCGCGGACCCGCGACTCCCACTGCCTCTGCCGGACCTCCGCGCTGGCTGCTTGGCTCCCGCCGCGCATCGCCTCGATGTCGTAGATCGCGCTGACCGCGGCGGCGTCGCATTCGTCAAGCCGTGCGGCCAGGCTCTTCTGCTCGACGTCGAAGGCGTTGTGCGTGAGCAGCGCGGCGATGCGGTTGCCGCCGAGGACGTTCCGCAGCTCCGCGCCGCGCAGCCTGGTGTTGACGGGGACGGCCGCCGCGCCGACGCGCGCGATGGCGAGCAACGTCGCGACCAGGTCGACGCTATTGTGCATGAAGTAGCCCACTCGGGCACGCTGTTCGACTCCGATTTCGATGAGTGACTCGGCGAGACGAGCCGAGCGCCGCTCAAGCTCGGCGTAGGTCGCGCGTTCGTCCTCGAAGACGACGGCAAGGGTGTCCGGATGCGCTCGGGCACTGGCCAGGAAGGCGCCCGCGATCGTCGTGCGCTCGGTCGGCATCGGCTATCTCCTCAGGGTTCAGGTTCACAGGACGGCGACAGGATTGACCGGGCTCCCTGAGCCGCCGGCGATTCGCAGCGGAATCGAGATGAACAGGAACGTGGCCCGCCCGCTGGCCGTCAGTGCGGCGAGATCGAGTAGTTCTGCCATGTGCACGCCATACTCGCGCAGCAGCAGCTGGTGGACCGGTGCCGTCATCCCCGGCGGGAAGGGGCGCCGCTCGACCGACGGGTTGTCCGAGCCGATCAGGCAGACGTCTTGCTGGGCGAGCCAGGCGGCGGACTCAAGGCCAAGGCCGGCCCAGCCGCCCTGGCACGCTACCGGGTCCTCGGCGAACAGCAGCGGCCATCCGGTGCGGAAGAGCACGGCGTCACCGGCACGCAGTTCGACACCGACGTCAGCCAGGCAGCCCGCTAGCTCGCCGGCGCTGATCGTGTGGTCCGGGTCGAGATGCTCGACACGGAGATGAGCCGGGATGTCGAGCAGCACGCCGCGCGCGATCACCGGGCCCGCCTTGTCGATGCCGCACTTACGCAGGCCCGTGCTGCGAACCGTGTCGCGGCTGAAGCCGTTGAAGATTTCCTTGCCCGTCCACACGTGCCCGAGCGCGTCGACGTGCGTGACCCGGCCGTGGATGGGCAGGCTCAGGTAATCCTCCGCCACGCAACAGCCGTTGAGGTCGCGTGCGCCTGCCGCGTAGTCACCGCCGTCGATGGACATGAGATGCAGCGGCGGCGGCCGGTCGTTCACCCCTGGCGCGCCGCGCTCGCGGATGGGCCAGCCGAGTTCGATGACCGTGCCCGTCGCGGCCGTCCCGAGCGCCTGGAGCACCGCAGCGGCATCGAGTAGGTTAAGGGTGCCGCGCTCATCGGCCTCGCCCCAGCGTCCCCAGTTGCCCGGTCGATCTGACTCAACGATCACGTGTCGCCTCCTGCCTAAGCGGGGTGGTCTGAGATCAGCCGGAACTGCGGGAGGCTGATTTCGGCCGAGATGTCTTCGAATACGACGGCCACGTCCGCGCCGACGTGGATCGCATCGAGCGGCGTGTCGGTGAAGTTGGCGAGGATCCGCGCACCGTCCGCGCCGTCCACCTCGACGATGCCGATCGCGTAGGGCAGTTCGCGGCCGGTCTCCGCGGTGAAATTGTGATGACTCACCGTGAACGAGTAGACGCGTCCCCGCGTCGCGACCTCGGAGTAGGTCAGCTCCCGCCCCCCGCAGTGCCGGCAGACGGGCGCCGGCGGGTGCTGAAACTGGTGGCAGCTCGCACACATCTGCAGGGCGAGCCTGTGTTGTCGCGCGGCGCTCCAGTACGGGGCGCTGATCGCGTCGGGCACGGGTATCGGGCGGGCCGCCTCATCGCCGTCAGGCACCATAGTCACATCACCTCAGGTGTGCAGGATCGCGATCGAGCCGCGCGCGCCTTCGCCCCCGGTCACGACCGCAACCTCGGCGCCAGGTACCTGGCGTGGTCCGGCCTCGCCGCGCAACTGGCGCACCGCCTCGATCAGGTTGTTCAGCCCGTGCACGTAGCCCTCGGAGAGCAAGCCGCCGTTCGGGTTGACCGGAAGTGACCCGCCGAGTGCTACATGTCCTTCCTCGACGAAGGCGCCGCCCTCGCCTTTGGCGCAGAATCCGAGATCTTCGAGCTGCGCGATCACCGCGATCGTGAACGCGTCATAGATAAGCGCGACGTCGACGTCCTCCCGGGCGATCCCGGCCTGGCCGAACGCCTCGTCCGCGGCGAAGGCAGTGAACATCGCCGCGTGATCGGGCCAGTCGATGAACGGGTGCTGCGGGCTCGGGCCGGCGCTGCTCGTGAAAGCGCCGACGTATACCGGGCGGTGCCGCAGGTCGGGGGCGCGATCGGCGGATGAGACCACCACCGCGGCCGCGGCGTCGTTTTCCAGGCAGCAGTCGAGCAGGCGGAACGGCGAGGTTACCATGCGCGATGCGAAGTAGTCATCGAGCGTGATGGGCTTGCCGAAGAAGTAGGCGCCTTCGTTGAGCTGGGCGTGCGCTCGCATCGTGACCGCTACGGCCCCGAGTTGAGCCGGTGTCGTACCGTACACCGCCATGTGCCGCTGCGCCCACAGCGCGAAGTACTGCGGCGGGCCGACGTGCCCGTAAGGGACCGTCCACTGCCTCCAGTCGTCGGCGCGGTGCTGCGCGCCGTAACGTCCCATCCGCATGCCGGTGCGCCCGTTCATCGCGCGCACGACGAGTACGTTGTCGGCCAGTCCCGCGTGGATCGCCATCGCCGCTTCGCCCATCGCGGCGGTACCGCCCGGGCCTCCCATCTCGAGGTCGTTGTACCAGCGCACCGGTCCCAGGCCGATCGCGGCGGCTACCTCTAGGGCGCTGATCGAGTCGCGCACCTGGTAGGTCACGATCCCGTCGAGATCGCGCGGCGCGAGCCCGGCATCGTCGAGGGCCGCTAGCGCCGCCCGGACGGCCAGGACGGTGGTGGTGGTGCCCGAGTTGCTCGTGATGGGCGTCATGCCCACGCCGGAGATGACGGCCGCGTCGTGCAGGCTGCGCCGGGTCATCGGGACCGGCCGTAGAAATCGATCTTGTCGCGGTCGAGCACGGCGCCGTTGCCCGGTCCCGGGGGTACGGCGAGCCGCCCACCTGCGATCTCGAGAGGCTCCGCCAGAATGTCGTCGGTCAATTCGAGGAAGTAGGTGTACTCCCCCGGTTCAGCCGAGGTGGACTCGTGTGCCGCGCCATAGGCCAGGCTGCAGAGGGTGCCAAGCCCTGAATCGCCCTGGTTGCCCATGACCGGGACGATGCCCGTGCTCTCGCAGAAGCCGCGGATCTGGTCCGACACCGAGTAGCCGGTCCGGGCCACCTTGAGGCTGACCAGGTCGATGCGCCCGGCGAGGGCTTCTCGCGCCACCGCGCCAGCGGTCACGCAGCTCTCGTCGCCGAGGATCGGCATGCCGCTCTCGCGCCGGAATCGCTCTCGCTCAAGCGGCCGGTCGGCGTCAGTGGGCTCCTCCATCCAGGAGACGCCAAGCTCGGAGGTGAGCTCGGCGAACCGGCGCGCCTGCAGGCCGGAGTAGCCGTGGTTGGCGTCTACGTAGATCAGCGCGTCGGGCACCGCCGCGCGCACCGCGCGCATGGCCGCCACGTCACGCATGACGTCGAAGCCAACCTTCACCTTGTAGCTGCTGGCTCCGTAGCGCTCCTGAGCCTCGGCGGCCTCGGCCGCCATCGCCTCGGGTTCACCCGCGCCGAGCATCACGGTGACCACCACCCGGTCGGTGAATCCGCCGAGTACCGAATGGCACGAGACGTTCGCCCGGCGGCAGCTGAGGTCGTGCAGCGCCATGTCGACGGCACCCTTAATCACGTAGTTCCCGATGACCTTGGCGAGCCTCTTCATGATCGCCGCCGGTGCCTCGACGCGCTGGCCGAGGATTAGCGGGCGGATCTCCTCCTCCAGCACCGCGCAGGCCGATGACACGGTGTCGCCGTAGATCATCGGACGCGGGATCACCTCGGCGTGCCCGGTCACGCCGTCGCTGTCACCGATCTCAAGGAGGAGGTGCGCCGCCTCGGTCAGCACGCCGGCGGCGAACACGACCGGCTTACGCAGCGGAATCCGGACCACCCGGTAGTCGAGTTTCTCGATCTTGGTCATAGACCACCATCCCAGTTGTGCTTAGTCAGCACGATGAGCGCGTCCAGCGCGATGGCGCTGCCGTCCGTGCTCAGCAGCACCGGGTTCAGGTCAACCGAATCGACGAGGTCGGCGTGATCGGTCCCGAATGCGCCGATTCCGGCGACGACGGCAGCGAGTTGGCCGACGCAGCAGCGCACGGCTTCCGCGGTGAGACCGAGTTCGTCGAGCATGTCGAGCACGAGCATGCGGGCCGCATCGGCGCTCGCCGGCGGCCTGCGCACCGCGATGTGGTGCATCAGCTCGGCTGCGGTACCGCCGACGCCGAGGACGACGAGCGGCCCGAACTGGCGGTCGCGTTTCAGCCCGGCCAGCAGTTCGAGCCCAGGCGGCTGCATCTCTTGGACGATGACGTGCGTAAGCGGAGAGCCGGCCACGGCCAGCACCCGCTGGCCGACGGCATCCCACGCCTCGCCTGCCGGGTCACCAGGCGCGACGCCGACGCGCATGGCGCCGACCGCGGCGCGGTGCGGCACGTTCTCCGATAGCGCCTTGATGACGAGCGGGCCGCGCAGCTGCCGGGAGGCTGCGACCGCCTCGGCCCGGCTCCCCGCGAGCACGCACGGCGCGACGGGCACGCCGTACTCGGCGAGGATAGTGCCGGCGTCGTACTCGGTCACGACGGTGCGCCCGCCGTCGCGCCAGCCGGCGAGCCTGGCGTGCAGGTCGGCTCGGCCGGGCCGTGGCTCGTCGGCGTGAGTACAGGCTCCCGCAGTGTGAGGTGTCTCGGCGAGCCAGGCGGCCAGCGCGTCGATTCCCGGCTCGGCCGGGTCAAGCACCGGTATCCCGGCCGCGTCGAGGAGGCTGACCATGCCGTCGGTCAGCGGGGGGGCCGAGTAATGCAGGACGACACAGGGCTTGCCGCTCGCGCGAGCCGCCTCGGTGATCGCCTCACCGTAGATCTGCTCGCGGGAGCCGCGGACCGGCATGCAGCCGACCACGAGCATGTCGTAGGCGTCGTCGCAGGCAAAGCGGGCCAGCGCCGCCGGAAGCAGGGGCTGACCCATATTCGAGAAGAACTGACCACCGCTGTCGAACGGGTTACCCGGGGTCGTGTCCGGAAGCAGCTCCTTGATCGCGCCTGCCGTGGCCGCCGACGGCGGGGGCAACTGCAGCCCGCGGGAGGAAAGCTGGTCGGCCAGCGTGACCGACATGCCGCCGCCCATGCCGTAGGCGGCTACCCTTCGGCCGCGCGGTCGTCGGCAGTGCTGCTGCAGCGCTGCGGCGGCAATGGCCTCGTCGATGGTCCTGACCAGTATCGCCCCGGCCTCGCGCAGCACCCCGTCGAAGACCGCAGCCGGCGTGGCGAGCGCACCGGTGTGGGCGGCGGCCGCCCGTTCCCCCACTTCGGAGCGTCCGCCCTTCAGCATGATGACCGGCGTGCCTCGCATCGCGGCTGCTTCGACGACGCGCAGCAGATGGGCTCCGGCGCGAACCGCTTCGAGGTAGCACACCAGGCTCGTTACCGTCTCGACGGCGAACAGGCCCTCAAGGTAGTCCGGGATGGTGAAGTCGGCTTCGTTGCCGGCCACCAGGAGCCGGCTGGCGCCCACCCTCCGGCTCCAGGCTCGGTTAAGCAGCGTGAAGCCGAGCCCCCCACTCTGGGAGGCGATCGCGAGGCCTCCGCCGACACCCTCGGACGGGATGTTCGCCGACACGAACGCGACCGCTCCCGTCTCGAAGTTGGCGACTCCGAGGGTGTTCGGCCCGCACAGCCGGATGCCCGTTTCCTGCGCGGCGGCGCACAGTTCGTCCTGCCGGCGGATGTCGGCCGGCGCGCCGGTCTCCGCGAACCCTGACCCGACGACGACGGCGGCCGGGACGCCTCGGGCTCCGCAGTCCCGCACGGCCTGGGCCGCGCGCTCGGCGCGAACCACGATCACGGCGAGGTCGGGAGTCTCGGGGAGATCCTGCACCCTCGGCACGCAGGGCACACCGTGGATCTCCCGCGCCTCCGGGTGGACACCGTAAACGGATCCGCCGAAACCGTATCCGCGCAGGTTGACTAGGACCTGATGGCCGAACTGGCCGGGTCTGGTCGAAGCGCCGACGACCGCCACGCACCGCGGGGACAGAAGGGCTGCCATCGCCCGCTGCGTCCGCGGGTCCGACCCGGGAACGCTCATCGGTTCTGGTACCTCGGCGCGCGGCGTTCGAGGAACGCGCGTGGCCCCTCCTGCGTATCGGACATTCCGGCCAGGGAGAGCCCGAGCGACCTGGCCAGTTCCGAGCCGGCTTCGGTAGGCGCTCCCCAGCCCCGGTACAGCGACTCCTTGACGACCGCGACCGACCTCGGGCCGAGGCGGCAGACGCGACGGGCCCAGTCCATCGCCTCGTTCACGACCTCGGTGTCGGGCACCACCTGGTTGACGAAGCCCATCTGGTACGCGCGCTCGGCGCTGATCCGCCGGTCTCCCCACATGGCGATCTCCAGGGCATGGCCCAGGCCGACGATCCGCGTCAGGTCGGTGACGAAGTCGGCGCGCAGGTTCCATCTCGTCTCGGGGATACCGAACTGCGCGGACGCCGCGGCGATGCGCACGTCGCAGGCTTGGGCGATCCACCAGCCGGCCGCCAGCGCGTAGCCATTGACCGCGGCGATGACCGGCTTCCAGAGCATGCCGAGGCCGAGCTGGTACATCCGCGTAGGGGCCTCAAGCGCCTCCTCGCCCACCCCGGTGCGGTCGACGTCCCCGAGGTCCGCGCCGGCGCAGAACGCGCGGCCGCTGCCGGTCACGACCACCGCCCAGACGTCCGGGTCGTAGTGGACGGTGTCGAGCGCCGCGCCGAGCTCGTCCCACATCTGCTGATTCACCGCGTTCAGCCGTTCGGGACGGTTCAGCGTGATCAGCGCGATCCGCTCGTCACGTTCCAGGAGCACGCACTCACCCATCGGCCGGCTTTCCTCCGTCCGACTCGGCAGCCCAGTTCGGCAGGACCGTGCCGTCAGGAAGCGATTCCCAGGCGACCTGCAGGCGGTCCCCCGTGCGCACCGGCCCAGTGCCCAGGTACCGGCCATAGACCACGGCATCCGGCCACTCGTCGATGGCGACCTTCACCACGGTGTAGGGCAGCTCGTCGATGAGGTCAGGGACGAACGGATGGCAGAATTCGACGTAGCTTGACACGGTTCCCCGGCCCGCCGACACCTGGGTGGTGATCTCGCGCGACGTGCACCACGGGCAGATCGGCCCGGGCGGATGGTGCCCGCGGCCGCACGCCGAGCAGACGCGCACGACGAGGCGATGCTGGCCGCAATTAGCCCAGAACTCCCGCGAGTCGAGGTCAGCCACGGGCGCCCGGACGAGAGAGTTGAAGGCGTTCGTGCCTGATGCGTTCACGAGTCGCCCCGCAAGATCGCGGCCGAGGCACCGTTCGTTCCTGTCACCAGCGCCGTCTGGATATCTGGGAGCTGGCGCTCGCCCGCACTCCCCCTGATCTGCACCACCGCTTCCACCACGTTGTTAAGGCCGTGCATGAAGCCTTCGGAGAGCTGACCGCCGTTCACGTTGCACGGGATCGTCCCGGTGGCCGCGATGTGGCCGTCCCGGCAGAACGCCGCTGCCTCGCCAGGCCCGCACCAGCCGTACTCCTCAAGCTGCGGCAGGAAGCTGTAGGTGTAGTCGTCGCACAGCTGCGCCAGGTCGATGTCGTCCACGGTCAGGCCCGCGCGCTCGTACAGCCGCGGCGCGACCACCCGGCCGGAGCCGTGCCAGCCTGGCTGCTGGCGGGGATTGGACACCGACATGCCCCGGTACCCGTACGCGAAGGCGCGCAGCAGCACAGGTGCTGACGGTAGGTCGCGGGCGCGCTCGGTGGTCGTCAGCAGCAGCGCTGCGGCGCCGTCGACCTCGACGCAGCAGTCGAGCAGCCTGAAGGGGTCGACGACCATCCGGGACTCAAGGTAGTCCTCGACGGTCAGCGGCCTGCCGTACATGCGCGCATGCGGGTTCCGCTGCGCGTTCTCGCGGAAGGTCACCGCGACCGAGGCGACGTCCTCCGGCTGGACGTTGTACTGGTCGACGTAAGCGCGCGCGTTCATGGCGAAGTTGGCCGGCGCGCCGTGCATGCCGAACGGCAGGAGCCACTGGTAGTCGCCCGCGGCCTGCGGCCTGGCGGTGCCCGTGCCGCCCATCCGGTATCCGGTCCGGCCGTTGAACGCACGGTAGAGCAGCACGTAATCACAGACGCCGGTGGCCAGCGGCATGGCGGCGAAGCCGAGGCTCATCGCGGTCATGTTGCCGCCGAAGGGCGGATTCATCAGAATCTGCGGCGGCTCCGGATTGCCCAGGTAACCGGCCACGATGACCGGGCTGGCGCCTTCACCGTACGCGCTGTAGGTAGCGAAGCCGTCGACGGTGCGCGGGTCTACGCCGGCGTCCGAGCAAGCGAGCAGGCACGCGTCGAGGGCGAGCGCGAGGTCGCTGACGCCGGAGTCCGAACTGTATTCGGTCATGCCGACGCCGGCGATGGCGACCTTGTCGCAGATGCTGAACGTGCTCACAGCCGCTCCGTCCAATCGGGGGGTGAATCTGTGTCGAAAAGCTGGTGAGCGATGCGCTCCCGGGCGACGCGCAGGGGGCCGACGGTGAGGGCGGCGGCGCGCTCGCGGCCGAAGTACATGTGCAAGGGATGATCACGGACAAAGCCCACGCCGCCATGCACCTGGTGGGCCGCCGCGAGAATCCGCCGCGGCGCGCTGGACAGGACGACGCCGAGGCACGCGGAGAGGAACACCGCGTCCTCGGCCCCGGTGTCGAACGCGGTGGCGGCGCGGCGAGTCAGCCATACCAGGCCGTCGAGATCGAGCAGCGCATCCACGAGGCGGTGCTGGACGGACTGGAAACTGCCGATCGGCCGGCCGAACTGCTGCCTGCTCGCGGCGTGCCTAGTCGCGAGGTCCAGGACACGCGAGCACGCGCCGCCGAGCTCGGCCCCTTCCAGGATCACCTGCAGGGCCCGCAGCCGTGCGAGAGCGTGATCGGCGAGCCGGCCGGGGAGGACTCGGTCGGCGGGGACGCGGACATCGGACAGCTCGATGACGCCCTCACGCTGGAACCCGGCCGTCCGCTGGGGCGTGATCCGTACTCCGGGGTCGTCAGGCCGAACGACGATGGTGACCGCACCGGAGTCGTCGACCGGCACCACGCACAGGATCTCGTCCGCGCCGACCACGTCCCGGACCAGGGTGCGGCGGCCGGTGAGGATCCACGGGCCGGTGCTGACAGCTCGGAGCGGATCCTCCTCGCCGGTGCCAGCCGGCGCGGACACCGTGTACCGGACCTCACCTGTGCCCAGGGCACCGAGAATCTGCTCGCGCTGGGCCTCGCTGCCGAAGCCATCCGCGAGCCAGCCCGCCACCAGCGACGACGCGATCGGGACCACGGCGAGCACCCGTCCGGTCTCCTCGGCCACGGCCGCCCCGGCGGCCAGGCCGAGCCCGAGTCCATGCGGCGGCGCGGCCAGCATCGTCAGCACGTCCAGCCCGACGACTCGCGGCCACAGTTCGCTGTCGAAGCAGTCCGGCCGTTCGCGGATCTCGCGTACCCGGTCGGCCGAGACCAGGTCGGCGAACATCCCCCGCACCGTCTCGCGGAGCATCCGCTCGTCGTCGTGTTCGGCTAGGTCCATGTCAGCTCCGCGACAGCCCTAGTCCGCGACGGGCCACGATATCGCGCTGCACCTCGTTCGCGCCGGCCCCGAAGGTCTGCATGACCGCGCCCTCGCAGGCGCGCAGCATGGCACCGGCCAGCGGGGCGTGCGGATCGGCGGGCGAGAGTTGTCCGTCACGCCCGAGCACCTCTAGCCCGACGGCCGTGAGCCGCTGGCGCAATTCGGTGGCCAGGATCTTGACTTCCGACGCCTCGTAGTTGGTATGACCGGACGACTCGACGAGCCAGAGCGCGCGGCGGGTCAGCGTATCCAGGACGACCGTGTCCGCCACGAGCTGGGCGACCTCGCCGCGCACCCAGGGATCAGCCCGCAAGGGCCCCTCGCGCGCTTCGTGACAGACGAAATCCAGGACGTCGTCGAGCGGTGCGCGCAACGCGTCGACGGTGAACGACGTTATCCGCTCGAAGTCAAGGTGACTCGTGAGGTAACCCCAGCCGGCATCCTGTTCGCCCAGCAGGTTTTCCCGCGGCACCCGCACGCCGTCCCAGAAGGTGATGTTGGTGCGAATGTCGCCCATCCCCGACAGCGGGGTGATCACGATGCCCGGGCTGAGGAGATCGACGACCAGCAGGGAGATGCCCTGGTGCCGCGGAGCCTCCGGGTTCGTCCGCACGGCCATCAGGCAGTACTCGCTGCGGTGGGCGTAGCTGGTGTAGATCTTCTGGCCGTTGATCACGTACTCATCGCCGGCGAGCCGGGCCGAGGTGGTCAGCGACGCGAGGTCCGTGCCCGCGTTCGGCTCGCTGAAGCCGAGTGAGAACTCGATTTCTCCGGCGGCGATGGCCGGCAGGAAGCGGGCCTTCATCGGCTCTGACGCGTGCAGCAGCATATTGGGGGCGACCATGTTCAGGGCCACCTCCGGGTAGGGCACGCCGTGATACGCGAGCTCGGCGGCCACGACGTATTGCTCCTCGCGCGTGCCGCCGCGCCCCCCGTAGGCTTCAGGGATCCCGATGCCGAACCAGCCGTGCCGGGCCAGTTTCTTGCGGAAGACCTTGTGTGCCTGGTAGTCAAGCTCAGCCTCCGGTTCTCGGTAGCCGAGCCGGCCTAGCGGCCATTCGTCGCGAAGCGCGCGCCGGATTTCGGCTCGCAGTTCTTCGGCCCGGGCCGAGAAGGTGAAGTCCATGCCGCGTCACAATCCGTAAAGGTCGGTGGCCGCGCGCGCGAGACCGGCTCGGTGGTCGGGATGCGCGATGGCGATGAGCTCGCGGGCGCGGTCGCGTTCGGACCGGTTGAGAAGTTGCGCCACGCCGTACTCGGTGACCACGATGTCGGCGAGCTCGCGCGGAACCGTGATCAGCTGTCCGGCTGGCATCTCGGCGGTGATGCGCGAGACCGTACCGCCCTTTGCCGTTGAGGGCATGACGACGATCGACCGGCCGCCCTTGGACATCAGGGCGCCGAAGGCGAAGGCCAGCTGCCCGCCGGTGCCGCTCCATACCTTGGGCCCGTGTGCGCCCGCGGCGATCTGGCCGGTCAGGTCGACGTTGATCGCGCTGTTGATCGCGACCGCGTTATCGTTGCTGGCGATCGTGCACGGGTTGTGGATATAGCTCACCGGCTTCAGCAGGTACCGGGGATTGTCCGCGATCACCTCGATGTCACGGCTGCCGTTGTAACCGGTCGCGACGAGCTGGCCGGGATTTGTCCGCACCCTGGAACAGGTGATCACCCCCTGCTCGGCGAGGTCGATCACCCCGTCAAGGGTCATCTCCGTGAACCACCCGAGTTCGCGGAAGTTGCGGAAGATGCCCAGGCTGAGCAGGGCTGCGGTCGTGCGTCCGGTGCCGATCTGGATCGTGTCGCCGTCGCGCAGGAGCGTGGCGACGTTGTCCGCGATGGCCCGGTCGGCGGGCTGCGGATCGCCGTAGGCGAAGAACGTCGGCGAGTGAGAGTGCTCGACGAAGTAGTCGATCTCGCTGACGTGGATCCACCCGTCGCCGAAGGTCCGCGGCAGCATGTCGTTGACCTCCGCCAGGGCCAGTCGCGCCGTCTGGCACGCCTGCTTCGCATCCCACAAGATGTTGCCGAAGCAGCAGTAGCCTTGGTCGTTCGGCGGGGAGACGCTCACCATGGTCACGTCGATCTGCCTGGCGCCGGGCCTGCCCTCGTCGGCCGCCTTGTTCGCGAGATAGACCCACCACGGGATGAAGTCGGCGCGGTGGCTGTTGACCGCGTCGCGACTCTTCTCCGCCGCCTGCAAGATCTTGATGGCGAGGTGGTCACCGACCCCGGGGAAGCTCCACCAGTAGTCGTCGAGCAGGATCGCCTCGAGCGTCACGTTATTCAGTTCCGTCGCGCGACTGGCCAGCGCGATCCCGAGCACCTCGGGGTTCTGCTGCGGCGGGATCCAGATCCGGTCGCCGTCTCGGATGTGCGTGACCGCCTCGGCCGCCGAGACCATCCGACTCTCATAGTGCTCACGCCACCGCAACCGGGCCGCGGTACTCATCGTTTCACTCCTAGCCACGCAGGAGGCGCCGGGCGATCAGTAGCTGCTGGATCTCTGCCGTGCCCTCCTCGAAAAGGAACGCCCTGGCGTCTCGGTAGATCCGCTCGATGGGACGGGCGGTGGTGTAGCCCAGGCCGCCGTGGATCCGCAATGCCGTGTCGGTAATGTCGTTGACCGCTTCCGCGCAGAACATCTTGGCCGCCGCCGTATCGATGTCCTGCACCGTTCCTTCGTCGTACTGCCGGGCCAGTGACTCGGTCAGCGCACGCGCGGCGGAGAGCTTGGCGTACATGTCGGCCAGCTTGGTCTGGATGGCCTGACGCTCGCCTAGTGGCTTGCCGAACGTGACCCGCTCGCGGGCGAAGCGTACGGCCTCATCAAGGGCCCGCTGCCCGACGCCGACCATGCACCCGGACAGTGAGATGCGGCTGTAGTCGAGGAACGTGGCCAGCACGGTCATGCCGTCGCCCACGCCGCCGAGCAGGTCCGTCCGGCCGACCTCGACGTCGCTCATGATCACGCGTCCTACGCCGATGCCGTCGAGTCCCATCAGCGGCTGGGCCTCCACCGTGAGCCCGGGGGCGCCTTGTGGCACGAGGAAGGTCGTGAGCTTCGGCGCGGCATCGCTGCCGCCGAGTTCGCCCGCGCCCGCCAGGATGATGAACCAGTCGGCGTGCTGTGCCCAGGTGATCAGGTGCTTTTCCCCGCTGAGCCTCCACATGTCAGCCGACGCCGGTACCGCGACCGAGCGCAGGTCCTTGCCGCTGCCACCGGCAGGTTCGGTGACGCCCAGCGCGATCACGACCTCGCCGCGCCCGGCCGCGCTGATCAGCTCTTGCTGGGCGGGCGAGCCGTGCCGGCTGATCGGGCGCCACAGCCCGTTGGCGACGTGCACGAGCATGCGGCCGACCGCCGGGCCCTGGGCCGCGACCTCCAGGAAGGGCAGGAACTGTCGCACGGACAGGCCCAGCCCGCCCAGTTCGCGCGGGGCGGTCATCGCGAGCGCGCCGATCTCCGCCACCCGCGCCATCAGGTCGGCGGGCATCCGCCCGCATCGGGCAACCTCGTCCGTGCGGGCTTCCAGTTCGTCCAGGAAAAACCCGCGGAATGAGGCCAGGTCGGGTGAGTTCGTCATCGAGGCCTTCCCGTAGCCTGCGGCGAGGTCGTAACGGCGCCCGCCAGGTGGGGCGCTACCTGGTCCGCGAACAGTGACAGCGCGCGGCAGACCGCCTCGTGCGATGGTCCGGCCGGCTGACGCAGCGAGACGATCACGGCGCAAGCCCCGGTCAGCTCGACCAGGCTCCCCACCTGCGCCAGGACCGTCTCCGGCGCCCCGCACACGACGCGCTCGTCCAGCGCGCCGCCGAGCACCAGGTCGCCCGGGGCCACGTCGGGGGTCGCGCCCAGGCCACCGTGGCGATGGTAGTAACGGTAGATCGGCTCGATGGTCGGGGCGAACTCCCGGCGGGCGGCTTCGTCGGTCTCCGCCACCCAGAAGTGCCGGATCAGCGCCGTGCGGGGCAGGCGCTCGCACCGCTCGCATTCCGCCCGGTACACGGCGATGAGGTGCTCGATCTCGGCCGCGCTCCGGATCGGGTCGATGAGCAGGAGGTCACCGTACCTGGCGGCGAGCCGTACCCCGGACGGGCTCCACGCCCCCACCCAGAGCGGGGGCACCGCCTCGGGCAGCGCGGGAATGGCACCGATGTCCGCCGCCCCGTCCGCGGCGCTGCGCCACGCGCGCAGCACCGTCTCGAAGTCTGCCTTGCGCCTCGCCACGTCCTTGCCGAACATCGCGAAGTCCTCAGGCTGGTATCCCGCTCCGACACCCATGATGAGCCGGTCCCCCGACGCATGCTGGAGTATGGACGCGCGCTCCAGGAGGGCCACCGGGTGGTGTAGGGGCGCGATCAGCACGCCTGGGCCTACTCGCATCGTGGTCGTCCTGGCCAGCAGCCACCCGGTCACCGAGAGTGCGTCGGACAGGCCGGCGGCCGGACCGTGATGATGCTCGGGGACCAGGGTGACCGATAGCCCCGATCGCTCGGCGAGGAGGACCTCGGTCTCGATCTCGGCGAGGAACTCCCGGGTCGACCGGCCCGTGCTCACCATCGGCAGCAGCAGGCCGACGTCGGTGGTGGCGCGCGCGCTCACTGCCGCCGCTCATCCTTGGCCCGCTGCGCCGTGGGCGGCGCGAGCCGGAATAGCGGCAGGATACGGTCGGTGCCTTCCCTCGGCCGGAACTCCACGAGGACATCGGCGCCGATCGCCAGCTCGGAGTCGGCCGCGTCGACGATGTTGGTCATCATCCGGAAGCCCTCGTCCAGATCGACCAGCGCGAAGACATAGGGCGCCGGCAGGTGGTCGCCGGCGTCGCGGTGGACGATCGAGTAGGAGTAGATCCGTCCGCGGCCGGAGGCGCGCTCCCACCTCAGGTTGAGCGACGAGCAGTTTGGGCACAGCGACCGGGGGGAGAAGATCGCCTCGCCGCAGTCCTGGCAGCGCTGGTAGCGCAGCTCGCCCTCCGCGCACCCGGCCCAGAAGGGCGCGCTTTCCGGGTTCAGGTCGGCGGTGGTCATCGATCCACCCGGGCGAAGACGGTACTCGGCCAGATGGCGAATTCGCCGCCGTATCCGATCAGGGCGGCAACGCCGGCGTTCGCCACTTGATTGTCCGCCGTGTGGCGCAGTTGGCGGACGAGTTCGGTGACCATGAAGAACCCGCCGGGATTGCCTGGATGGCAGTAGGACAGCAGCCCGCCGTGCGGGTTGATCGGCAATCGGCCGCCGACGCGCAGCTCACCCTCCACCGCTGCCCGGCCGGCCTGACCGCGGTCGAAGAATCCCGCCGACTCCAGCAGGAGCAACGGCATGACCGCGAACGGATCGTAGACACCGACCAAATCAACGTCGGCGTGCTGCAGTCCCGCCTGGGCCAGGGCGGCCGGCATGCTCTCGCCGGTACCAGATCTCGTCAGGTCACGTGTCTGGGCCAGCGACGAGTAGAGCCGACCGGTTCCGCCGCCGTGGACATTCCCGGTGCCGACAATCGCAATGGGGTCGGCGCGAAGTTCCCGTGCGCGGTCCATCGACGTCACGACGACCGCCGCGCCGCCGTCCGATACCACCGCGCAGTGCAGCCTGCGGAGCGGATCGGCGATCATCGGCGACGACAGCACGTCGTCTACGGTGATCGGCTCGCGCATCTGCGCACGCGCATTGCGGCTGGCGTGCGCGCGCATCGTGACCGATACTTCGGACAACTGCTCGATGGTCGTGCCGGTTTCGTACATATAGCGCCGCGCGATAAGCGCGAAGCAGGCCGGCAGCAGCGGCCCGTACGGCGCCTCGAACTCCTTCTCGCGGTTGGCCGCCAGGGCAGCGATGGCCCCTCTTCGCCCCAGGGCTGAGAGGAAGTTATCGGCCGAGACGGCCAGGACGACCTCGCAGCGGCCCGATTCGATCAGGGCCGCGGCCTCGTGGAGGAAGAGCCCGGTAACCGCGGCGGAACCGAGTGGCATCGATAGGACGAGCGACGCCGTGGACGGCATGCCGAAGTACTCGGCGAAGGCCATCGCGTGGCGTACGTGGTAGTCGTGGTATGACTCGTTGGTCAGCACCGCGTCGACGTCGTCCTTGCCGATCCCGGCGTCGGCCAGGGCAGCCCGGGCCGCCGCTGCGTGCAGGGCCATCGAACCCTGCTGCGGGACGCAGCCGATTTCGCTCTCGCCGATCCCGACGATCGCTACCTGCACAGCGCTCATGCCACCGCGAGAGCAGAGAGCGGCTTGTGCGGCATGTCGCCTCCCGCGTCGGAACGAGACCAATGATTAACATGATGCGCTTGCCGGTTACCAGGTTCAAGTCTTGAATAGAGCGCTCGCTCTATAACCTAGCAATCTCGCTCTTTTGGTGTCAACGTCAGCACTTCCCGGTCCTGATCGGGTTGCGGACCCGCGCGCACCACGGCACCCGGTGTGCGGCTCAGCCTCGGGATGACGCCGGTGGCGGGAACCGTGCCGAAGCCATCGTCAGGGACGGTGATGAAGTCGCCGCGCGCCACGACATGGGGGTGCGCCCACAATTGCGCAAAGTCCTGTACCGTCGCGCACGGGATGCGCGCGGCGTCACACAGTTCGCTGACCTCGCGAGCGGTGCGGACGGCGACCCAGTTCCCGACGAGTTCGCGCAGCTCATCCCGGTGCCGATCCTGGGCGTCCGCCGAAGCGAACCGCGGGTCCTCCGCCGCTCGCGCCTGTCCGAAAGCCGCAGCGAACCGGCGGAACGCAGCCGGGCCCAGCACCGCGATCTGAAGCCAGGCGCCGTCCTGGGAGCGGACGACGGTCATGAGCGGGCTGCCCGGGTAGTAGTCCCCCGATCGTGAGCGGACGCGGCCGTAACAGCCGAACTCCGCAGGCATCTCGCACAGCATGGGCAGCAGTGCATCGTACAGCGAGATGTCCACGACCTGCCCGAGACCGGATGAGTCGCGCTCGCGCAAGGCGAGAAGCGTGCCCAGGGCGGCCAGGTAGCCTGCGGAGTAGTCGGCCACGGCCAGCCCGGCCGGGACGGGCGGTTCGTCGGGGCTGCCGGTCAGGTGAGTAAGCCCGGCAAAGGCCTGGGCCGTCCGGTCGACGGAGGGCCGGTCGCGCCACGGGCCGGACTGGCCGTACCCGCTTATCCTGACCAGCACGAGGCGCGGATTCAGCTCGTGCAGCCGCGGCCAGCCCAGTCCCCACTTCTCCAGGGTTCCCGGCGTGAAGTTCTCCGCCAGGACGTCGGCCGTGCGCAGTAGCTCGAGCAGCGCAGCCAAATCGCCGGCGGCGGCGAGGTCGAGGCAGACGCTCCTCTTGTTGCGGCCCAGGCCCGTGGCAAAGTAGGGCGAGCGCTGCGCGTCGGCCGGGTGCAGTCCGCCGGCGGTCCGGCTCTGATCGGGCTGGCCGGGACGCTCGACCTTGATGACCTCCGCGCCGAAATCGGCGAGCAGCTGGCAGGCGAACGGTGCGGAGATGAAGTTAGCCAGCTCCACCACGCGCACCTCGGCCAGGACGCTCACCGCGCCAGCCTCTCGGCGAGCAGCGGCAGGACTTCCTGTGACAGGCGCTCGACCTGGCGGACCCGTTCCGGATACGGCAGCCCAGGGTGCAGCAGGTGGAGCACGAGATGGCTCGGGACCGCACCAGGATGGCGCTCGATGATGCGCGCGAGGCCGGCGGCGACCTCGTCGGGCGGGCCCACCAGGCAGCCCCTGCGCAGGTCAGGCCCGAACATATCCAGTCCGGTTCCCGAGAACCAGTCCTGGACGACGCCCTTGCCGTAGAGGAGGAAGGGGCCGACCCGCGTCCAGCCCTCTTCCGCGGTGTCGGCGATATGCACGTAGGCGAAGGTGGCGTACCGCAGGCTGTCGGGGCTGCGCCCGCTGGCCAGGCACGTGTCCTGGGCGGCGCGCAGCCGGTCACCGCCGGGACGGACGGCCAGCTGCGCGCCGAGCCGGATCGCCCGGCGGTCGGCCGTGGCGGTGGTCGAACCGACGTAGACCTCGATGCCGCCGGGCTGGACCGGCCGGGGCGTGACCAGGACGTCCTGCAGCCGGAAGTGCTCACCCGAGAACGAGAACGGCGCGTCGCTGGCCAGGCAGCGCAGGAGGATCTCGAGTTTCTCGTCCATCAGCGATCCGAGGCGGGCGCGGTCGACGCCCAGGCCGGCGAACTCCTCCGGCCGGTAGCCCGCGCCGACCCCGATCAGGACGCGGCCGCCAGACAGGTTGTCAAGGAAGGCGAAGTCCTCGGCGACGTGCACCGGGTGGCGCAACCCGAGCAGCTGCACCCACGAGCCAAGGCGTGCCTGAGACGTGCAGGCGGCCAGGGCGCCGAGGGCGACCGCCGGACTAGGGCAATAGCCGTCGTCCGCGAAATGGTGCTCGGTGACCCAGAGGCAGGCGATGCCGAGCCGGTCCGCGAGCGAGGCGAGCGCCAGCTGCTGCTGCGCAAACTCTCGCGGCGGGCAGGGCCAGCGTGGCGGGTTGCGGAAATCGAGCAATACGCCGATGGCCGTCTCGACCCGCTCACGCTGCCCCATGCCGCTGCGCCTCCTAGGGGGCCGGTACGGCGTACGGCCCGCGCAGAACCGATCCGGGCAGGTTGCCGGTGGGCTGGCCGTCGACGAGCAGGTTAACTCCGTTGACCATGACCCGGTGGATCCCGATGGCGTCCGCGCTGAGCCGGTAGGCGTCGCCGGGGAGGTCCTTGCGGAGCGTGGTGGGCCCGAAGCCGACCGTTGCCGGATCGAACAGCACGAGGTCCGCACAGTAGCCGGTGGCCACCCTGCCCCGGGCCTGGAGGTTGTAGAGCTTCGCAGGGATGTCCGTGACCAGCTGGACGGCGCGTTCGAGGGAGAGCAGGCCGCGCTCGCGGACAACGTCGCCCAGCAGGGCGGTGGTCAGCGCGGCGCCGCACATCACGTCCAGGTGCGCTCCGGCGTCCGAGCCCCCGATGATGATGTCTTCCTCCTCCCACAGCCGGGACCGCAGGGCCCAGCTCTGGTCGTCGTCGGCGCGCGCAGGCAGTTGCAGGCCCGTGCGAAGTTCGTCGCTGACGACGATGTCGGCGAGGACGTCGAACGGATCCGCACCGCGCTCGCTGGCAATGTCGCCTATCGAGCGATGCAGCAACCCGGCATTGTCCGGGTGGAACGTCTCGGCGATGGACAGGGGCACCCAGCGCGTTAGCTGCTCCAGGAGCGGGCCCGTGGCGCGTTGCGCACCGGACACGAGCGCGGCACGGACGTCGGGCCGGCGGAGGGCTTCGATCCGTTCCGGAACGTTCTTCTCGAAGAGCAGCTCTCGCCAGCCGGGCAGGGTGTCGAACACGAACCCGGTCAGGAAGCTCAGGCGCAGCCGCAGCAGGTACGGCGAGGTGAGTGCGACGACGCGGCCGCCGATCGCCCGCGCCCTCCTGGACACCTCCATTTGCTGGATGTGGCGTTCCGGGCGGTCTGAGTCCACGGAGATCGTGTTCCAGTTCATCGTGTGGCCGCTGACGGCGGACATCTGGGCCATCAGATCGGCCTCGGTGTCGCTGATGAGGTCGATCGCACCGGTCGGGATCAGGGCGAGTGAGGCGCCCGGATAGTCTCGGGTGGCCTCGGCCAGCGTGAGCAGTTCCTCTGGCGTTGCGCCGCGGGAGGGCACGGGCGTGCCGTCGCCGTCGCGATGCGTGGGCGAACGCGATGTCGAGAAGCCGAGTGCGCCGGATCGCAGGGCGTCATGCAGCAGCGCGGTCATGGTCTGGATTTCTGCTTCGGTCGCGGGCTCGTCCGCGCCCTTGCCCGGCATCGCCGAACGCCGGATGCTGGAGTGCCCGGCGAGGAAGCCGGCGTTGACGCCCAGCTTGCCGTCGAACCCGGCGAGGAAGTCGCCGACGCTGCGCCAGTCCCAGTCCAGGCCGGCCTGCAACGCAGGCAGCGGGATGCCCTCCACCCGGGCCATCAACCGGGCCAGGTAGTCCGATCCGCCGGCGGTCACCGGGGCCAGCGCGAATCCGCAGTTGCCGCCGATCACCGTCGTCACGCCGTGCTGTGACGAGGGATCGGCCAGCGGATCCCAGTGGAGCTGCGCATCGTAGTGGGTATGCAGGTCAATGAAACCCGGCGCGACCGCTAGGCCGTCGGCGTCTATCGTCGACGCGGCGGTGTCGGAGACTTCACCGACCGCGACGATGCGCCCGTCATCGATGGCGATGTCGGCGCGGCGGGCCGGTGCTCCGGTGCCGTCAAGGACCAGTCCGCCCCGGATCAGGCAGTCGATCATGCAGAGCTCCGTTCAGTGAGGTTGGCGGGTAGCGGATGCCGGTAGAGCTCGGCCGCGTTCGCGTGGGTCATCCGGGCGACCTCGTCCGGGCTGCAGCCGCGCAGCATCCGGCCGAGGCTCGCCCTGGTGTCCGGCCAGGTGGAGTCGCTGTGCGGGTAATCGACTTCGACCATAATCCGGTCGACGCCGATCCGGTCCCGCAGCGGGAACGTGGACGGGTCATCCAGGGTGCAGAACCAGAAGTTGCGCCGTACCACGTCGCTCGGCGACAGCTCACGATCCGACCAGACGGCACTGCCGCGCAGCGCGTGGTCCGCGATGTAGTCCAGCCGGTCGAGCAGCATCGGTACCCAGCCGATGCCGCCTTCGGACATGGCGATCTGAAGCCGCGGGAACCGGTATAGCGCCCCGGACCAGAGCCAGCCCACGGTGGCCACGAGCGCGCTGACCGTGAATAGGCTGGCGCGGAACTCCAGCGGCGGCGTGCCCGGCGGCGGAGGCGGCGTGGATGTCGGCCCGGACGAGCCGACGTGCAGGCAGATGACGGTCTGGGTTTCCTCGCACGCCGCGAGGAACGGATCCCACTCGCCGGACGCCACCGAGGGCAGACCGTGCTTGCTGGGGTCCTCGCAGAAGGAGACCGCGCGGAACCCGCGCTCGGAGTTCGCGCGGACCTCCGCCGCGGCGGCCACCGGGTCACCGAGCAGCGCGAGCTGCAGCGGGATCAGCCGGTCCGGGTACGCTCCGGCCCACTCTTCGAGGTACCAGGAGTTCCATGCTCGGGTGAGCGCGGTGGCCAGTTCTATCTCGCCCGGTTCCCAGAACCGGGCGCCGCAGAATCCGGGCAGCGAGGACGGGAAATTCAGCGAGGCCCATACGCCGTCGGCGTCCATGTCGGCGATGCGAGCGTGCACGTCCCAGCACCCGCGGCGCACATCGTCCAGACGCTCCGGCTCGATCCTCCAGTGCTCGGCGTCTAGTCCCGCGACTGCGTTGAGCGCGACCCCGGCAATCTCCTTACCGGCGAAGACCCACGCCTGCCGCCCTCCGGATTCGGCCACCGTGGGCGCGGCGTCCGCGAACCGCTGGGGCAAGCGCCCGGCGAAGATGTCGAACGGCTCCACGAGGTGGTCGTCCACCGACACCACCAGCTGTATTTCCACCGGCTCCGCTGCTGCGTTGCTCATCAGAACACCGCCAGCGGGTTGAGCGGCGACCCAGTCGATCCGGTCAGCCTGAGCGGCGCCATGCAGGCGAAGAAGTCGTAGCGGGAATGCTCGGCGCAGTACAGGCCGAGGTCCTCCAGCGCGCAGTTATCGATCAGCGGAAGCCCCATGTGCACGATGGCCAGCTGGTGCAGTGGCAAGGCCGTGCCCCCCGGAGGCCCGGGCATGACGTCCGTCGCGGCGTCCGAACCGAGGACGGCCACCTGCCGCTCATGCAGCCATCGTGCAACCTCCGCGGCCAGGCCCGGCGTGCCCGCTTCGAAGGCCCAGTGCTCAGCGCCCATGCGGACGAAGAGCAGGTCGCCAGAGACCACCCGGACGCCCTGCGCCTCCTCCGCCGCCTCAAGGTCGGCGACCGTTACGGCCTCATCCGGCTGCAGAGCCGGCACGCCGCGGGTGCGGGCGACATCGAGCAGGACTCCACGGCCGGACAGCCTGGTCGCGAAGACTTCGGCCGTCAGGTACCTTCCGCCGCCCTTCGGCTTGAGGTCCGACACCGGGAAGCGGTTGTACATCTGCTCGCCCGAGTGGATGTGGTTCAGCGAGTCGAGGTGTGTGACCGCCGGGCCGTGGAAGGCCAGGCCCAGGTACTCGGACGCCGCGAGCACCGGCTCGAAGACACGCCACACGATGTGCACCGACTGCAACGTGTGCTCCGATGTACCGAGTTCCAGGATTCGGGCCAGCGACACGACGTCTCCGGTCCGCACCGACTGCGCGGCCTGCGCCCGCATCTGGGGGGTGATGAAGTTGACCGTGCCGAGCTCATCGTCCGCTCCCCAGCGCCCCCAGTTGTTGACCTGGGCCGCGAGCTGGTCGAAGGACTCATCGATGAGCGTCATAAGGCACCTCCTGAATAACTTGCCGGAATGGACGCGCCGCTCAGCAGCGCCGCTGGGTTCGCGACCGTCATCCGCTCAACCTGCTCCGGCGTGATCCCCTGCCCGGATAGGCGAGGCAGGATCTCCTTCGCGAGATGGTCGAATCGCCAGTTGCGCACCAGGTCGGCCACGGCGTCCCACCGGTGCGCGTCGCGGCCGTGCAGTACGCATACCGCGTCGTGCGACAGGAGCACGCGGTGCGTCAACCCGAGATGGCACAGTGCGCCGACCAGGGCGCACCGCTTGGCGTCGGACAGCGGGACCTCGTAGCCGAAACGGTCGAAACCGACGTAGGCGCCGAGCTCATCCGCGATGACCAGCAGGTCGTCGAAGCTGGGCGTGCTCTCGGCGTGCGCGATGATCGTCTGGGAGCCGGGCAGGCCCGCCTCGGACAGGAAGCGCGCCGCGGCGAGCGCGGCGCCCGCCTCGGTATGAACCATGACGGGGACCCCGGTCAGCGTTGCGGCCCGGGCGCAGGCGCCCAGGACGGTCTGCTCATAGCCGGACAGCTGGGCCGAGTCGATGGCGCACTTGATGAGCCCAGCCCGCACCCCCGACGTGCCTATGCCGTCCTGGAGCTCGTGCAAGAAGAACTCGGCGATCTCCTCGGTATCCCGGCGGAGGAAATAGGCAAGTGGCCGCCGCGCGTACAGCCCGGTCGCGCAGATGATATGCACACCTGCCCGCTCGGACACCTCTCGCATCACGCTGACGTCGCGGCCCATCTCTGGCGTGGACACCTCGACGAGCGAGCGCACGCCGACCGACTTAGCCTGCTCGACCCACTCGGTGCAGATTCGCACCTGCTCCTCGGCCGGCACGGTCGGCCAGTAATCGAGGTCCCACCCGGTCATGCCGAACACCAGGTGCTCGTGCGGGAGCGTGAATCCCAGCTCGCTGGCGTCGACCGGGCCGGTAACGGTCTGCACGACGTTGGTCACGAGAGCACCCGGGGATCTGCCGCGATCTCACGCCGCGCGACGTACTCGAACAGCCCGGGAAAGACGCCGCCGAACTCGCGGTCGACGATCGCCTTGTTGAACTCGGCCGCGTCGGACGGGAAGAGCGTGCCGCTTCCCACGGCCTCGACCTGCCAGGCCATCTGACAGCGCCATTGCAGGACGTAGCAGCGCCAGAACGCCTCAGGGGGCGAGCTGCCGAGGATGAGCACACCGTGATTGGCGAGCAGCGCGGTAGACGCCCCGGCCAGCTCCGCGACCACATCGTCGGCGAATTCGGTCTCCTGCACCGGCCCGCCGTACGGGATGAGCCGGACTTCGTCGGTGAACGACGCGGAAGTCTGGTCGTACGTGGGCGGGATCCGGCCGAGATTGCTCCAGGTCGTCGACCACTTGGGATGGTTGTGGACGGCGACCACCGTGTCCGGCCGGCTCCGGTGCAGGGAAATGTGCAGCTGGAGTGCGGGCGGCACCGACCAGCGGCCAGCGACCTGGCGGCCGTCTCTGTCCAGCGTGCAGATGTCAGAAGCTGTCACCTCGTCCCAGCCGATCAGGTGCGGCGTGGTCAGCAGGACGCCGGTCGGCTGGCGGAACGTGGCGTGGCCGGCCAGCCCGTCGCACATGCCCTGCCGGAACATGGCGCGCGCCAGCAGCGCGAGCAACTGGGCCGGTGTCGGCGTGACGGGATCCCCCGCCGCGTCTGAGCCGAAACCTGGCCCGATAAGCGTCGGATGCCGAAGCTGGGTTGCTGTCATGTCGCCGGGATCTGCATCTATGGCCGATGTCATCGTCATCTCCTGTCTTGCGAGCAATTCCTTGCGCTCATGTGGCGGTTTCGTCTGCTTGCTCTCCGTGAACCCCGAGGTACGCGGCGGCTACGGCAGGCTCGGCGAGCGTGGCCGTTGTTTCGCCTGCGCCGATGACCAGGCCGGCATCCATCACGACTAGGCGCTCGCACAATCCGCGCACGAATTCCACGTCGTGGTCGACTAGGACGACCGTCTCAAGATAGGAGCGCCGGAGTTGGCCGAGCAGCCCGTGCAGGTGCTCTCTTTCCTCTGGACCCATGCCCGCGGTCGGCTCGTCGAGGAGGATCAGCCGAGGCCTGGCGGCGAGGGCTCGGGCCAGGTCCGCCACCTTGCGCACCGAGTAGGGCAGGCTGCGCATCGGCTCGTCGGCAAAATCCGCGATTCGCAGGTCGGCCAGGATGTCCATGACCAGTCGCTCGTGCTCGCGCTCCTCGCGTCGTGACCGAGGAAGGGCGAGCGCCGCGGATACGGTGCTGGTCCGGTACCTCTGGTGGCGGCCGATCAGCGCGAGTTGCTTCACCGTCAGCAGTTTGAACTGCTCGACGTTCTGGAACGTCCGAGCGACGCCGAGAGCGACCACCGCGGCAGGGCGCAGCCGGTGGACCGACGCACCATCGATGAGGATCCGTCCCGAACCGGGACGGCGGTAGGCCGAGATGCAGTCAAGCAGGGTCGTCTTACCCGCGCCGTTCGGCCCGACGACACCCGTGCAAGAACCGGCTCCCACGGAGAAGTCAACGTCGATGAGCACAGGAAAGCGGCCCAGGCGCAGGCTGAGCTGCTCGACTTTCAGCATGGGCGCGGTCATGGCGATGAGCGGGACAGGCCGGCCGGGCCGGGGTCAGGGGACTCGACGGCATCGGCGAGGTACGCCCGCCTGATGCGGTCGTAGTCCCACTCGCCGCGCGGGCCGCTGTCGGTGATGACACCCCGGGCGATGATCGCCAGGGCATCGGCAATCTCGAGGCCGAGCGATGCGTTCTGGTCGGCCGCGAGAATCGTGAGGCTCCGCTCGTCGCGCAACCGGATGAGCGAAGCCGCTAGCTGCTTGATGGCGACTGGCGCCAGGCCAAGCGATGGCTCGTCGAGGACCAGGCAGGCGGGCGAGCGGGCCAGCGCCATGCCTAGCGCGAGCATCTGGCGCTCCCCGCCGCTCAGCGCTCCCGCGGCGCGTCGCCAGTCGATGGCCGCCAGCCTGGGGAATACCTCGCGGATCAGGCGGTACACCTCATCCCGCTGGCCCCGGTGGCGCGTGCAGAGGCGGAGGTTGGCTTCCACGGACAGGGTGCCGAATACCTTGTCCCGCTCAGGGACGAACGCCACGCCGGTATGCCGCCCTACCGCGGTACCGCGACGACAGTCGCGGCCATCGAAGTCCAGCTGCCTGGCCAGCACCCGCGCGCGCTCGCCAGGCCCGAATCCCGCGATGCCCCGCAACAGCGAGGTCTTGCCCGCGCCGTTGAGTCCAAGGATGAGCGCGATCGTTCCCTGGTATAGGTCCAGGCTCGCGTGCCGGACCGCGGGATCAGCGTTGCCGTAGCTCACCACGAGGTCACGAACGCTCAGAATCGGCGAGCCTGCCCCCGTGCCCAGCTGCACCACGCCGGCCGGTACCGGCCCGGAAGGCCCGACGTCAGTTTCAGGCGCAGGCGTCAAGATCCGGCGAGCGAATCGGTACAGGCGGGTCGCACCGGCGGCCAGCCCGCCCGGTTCGAGCATGAGTAGGACCACGACCAGCAGCCCGTACACGATCAGGCTCAGGTAAGCCTGGCCGGTGCCGACGAAATTCGGGCCGAGGAAATTGAAGAGCGACGAGTTCGTCAGTTGCTGTAGGAGATACGGCAGGCCGACCACGATGACGGTCCCGAGGACGCTGCCCAGCATGGATCCGAGGCCGCCGACCAACACGATGACGGCGTACGTGATGGATATGTCGAGGGTGTAGTTGTCCGCGCTGACTTGCTGGAGGTAATACGCAGCTATCGCACCGGATATACCGAACAGGAAGCTGCTCAGGGCGAATGCGCCCACCCGCCAGCTCATCACGCGGATGCCCATGACCCCGGCCGCACCAGAATGCTCGCGGATCGCGGTCCACGCTCGGCCGGCGCGCCCGCGGAGCAGGTTGCGCAGGAGCCAGGCGGTGATCACCACTACCGCGGCGTTGAACGGGACCCAGCTGAAGGGGTCGGTGCCCATGTTGTAGCCGAAGACGCTCGCCGAAGGCAGGGTCCATCCGCTCGGATTCGACTGGATCTGGCCGAGCACATAGAACGCGATGAAATTCAGCGCCAGTGTGCTGAATATGAGGTAGTGGCTCGCTAGGCGCAGCGAGGGAATGGCGACGATCACGCCCACGACCAGGCAGAAGATCCCGGCCGCCAGAACGCTGAGCAGAAACGGAAAGCCAAGGCCGAGGGAGGCGCCCGTCGCCGCGAACGCTCCGATGCCGAGAAATGCACCCGCGCCGAGCGAGACCTGGCCGGCGTTGCCGAACAAGACGTTGTAGCCCAGCACGGCGATGAGTGTCATCAGCATCTGGTTGCCGATGCTGACGTAGAAAGCGGAGAATATGTGCCCGGCAATAACCAGGGCGAGAAAGATTAGTACTGGCCACGAGCCGGCGAGTGCCCGGTGGGCGCCCGCCAAGTCCGGCGGCCGAAGGACCGTCACAGCCGAACCGTTTCCTTGGCGCCGAGCAGGCCCTGCGGGCGGATGACCAATACGGCCAGCAGAGCGGCGTAAGCGAGCGGAAGCGAGATGTCACCGCTGTAATAGGTTGAGACGATGGTGAGCAGGGCGGCCAGGAGCACCGAGCCTAGAACCGCCCCGAAGAGGCTTTCCACCCCGCCGATCAACACGGCCGGGAAGGCGATAAGGAAGTCGTTGGTCAGATCGGGCGATATCTCGGTCCGCATCGCAAGCCCTAGCCCGGCGATACCTGCCATCGCGGCCGAAAGGGACCAGGCGATGCTGGCAATTCGGCCCACGCGCACACCGGCGTACGTGGCCAGATGGCGGTTTTCCGCGGCCGCGCGCATGCGTAGGCCGAGTGGTGTGCCATAGGTGACCGCGATGGCGAGCAGCACAAAGGCGAGCGACACCAGGCTGACCAGCAAGTCGATACTGTTTATCCTTAGGCCGCCCACCACGGTGATCGGCCGGCTCGTGATGGGTGTGCCTGTCAATAGCGGATTCGCGCCCCAGATGAGCCCGATGATGCCGTTAGCGACCTCGGCGATCCCGAACAGCGCCATCACTGTCGACCAGGTCGGCGCCCCGTCAAACCGCCTGAGGGCCAGCAGGTAAATCGCCAGCCCGCAGGCGGCCGTGCAGAGAACGGCCACGACGGTGCTCGTCAGGTAGGACAAGTTGTGCACCCCTCGTGCCTCGTAAAAGAAGTAGGCACCGAGGGCGAGCAGCTGGCCCTGAGCGAAGTTAAGCACGCCGGTACATCGCATCAGCAACACGAACGAGACTGCTTGCAAGCTGTAGATGCAGGCCAGGACGAAGGTGCCGCTGATAATGGTGTCCACGTGCGCCGACCCGGCGGGCTAGCTCTGCACGGTGTACGTCGTCGGAAGCTCTTCGACCTTGCCGTTCACGTAGTGATACACGTTGGACGCGTTGACCGCTTGATGGCTGCCGTTGACGAACCCGAACGGCCCGGCGAACACGCCGCCCAGGGTGCCGACCGTGCCGACGGAGTCGAGCGCCGCCTTCATCTTGGAGCCCGGGCACGGGAACCCGCACGCGGCCAGGGCCTTCGCGATCAACGCGCCGGAACCCCAGCCGATGGGCAGGTAGTCACCGCTCGGGTCGCCGCCAATCGCGCGCACCGCCGCGTCCATTGCCTGCACGCCCGACGCGGGACTGTTGTAATAGGCCCACGAACGCAACACGTAGTAGTTGGGGTCGTTGATCTGCATCAACTGCGGCAGGGTCGCCCCGCCGTGGTAGTTCACGACCACGCCCTTGAAGCCGTCGGTCGCGAGTGAAGTCATGAGCAGCGGAGGCAGATCGAGGAATACGCCACCGATTACATACTGGGTGTTCTTGGACACAATGGTCTGCGCCTGCGCGGCCATCGAGTCCGGTGGCGGAACGGGGAGCAGGATGTTGCTGGTCAGGGTCCAGCCATTGGCGGAAATGGCGGCGTCGCCAGCGGTCCCCATGCTCTCGCCTGCCGCGCTGTCAGCGTAGAGAATTGCTACGCGTACCTTACTGCCGCTCGAGTCGAGCCCCTTGACCACCTGGACCTCGATCTTTGCTTCCTGGTCAAAGCGGATGTCCACGGCATATATGTAGGGATTCTGCTCTTCTTGCGGAGTCGGCGAAGTGACCAGGATGGGAATCTTGGCACCGTCGACAATCGAGGCCACGGCGTCGGTGATGTTGCTGACCGTCGGGCCGACCACGACCGACGGCTTCACGGAATCACGGAAGTTGATGAAGTTCGCGACGGCCATGCTCGCGTCGAGCCCGTCGTCATTGGCCGACACAACGTTCACCATGTGCCCGTTAATGCCGCCCTTTTTGTTGATCATGTTCATGTAGGCGCGCAACCCAAGCAGCTCGTCGGCCGGAGTTGGGGCAACCGGGCCGGTCAGGCCGCCCTCGAAGCCAACGACGTAGTCGCCTTTCGCGCCGCTCGAACTGGTGCCGCTCGCGCTGGCGCTGGTCGAGCTGGTGCTAGCCGAGGAGCACGCAGCGAGAGCTATAGCGAGACCGATGGCTGCGGAAAGTGGTGCCGCCTTGGTAGTGATCCGGAACTGCATGGCTCCTCCGCTTCGGAGTATCCGCAAACGCCCGGCCAGCAGGACGGGTCATGTTTGGAGCGCTCGATACAAACTATCCCTGAGCCAATGAGGGTGTCAATGGACTCGCGGTACATCGGTACCTGACGGTTACATGGGCGCCGGGCGCTCACGGACTGCGATCGGGTTCTCGCTCCCAAGCCGGCCAGCTCTGTAGCAACTGCTCCAAAAATTCTGGTAGCCTGGCCCGCGTGGCAAGCCTTTCCATTACGCCGCTGGATGCTGGTCGCCTGAGCGGGGTAGAGCGGTCTACGCAGCAGTACCTCACCGGTTTCGGCGAAAAGATCTGCGTCCACCTGACGATGTGGCTAATCCTCGGCCTCGATGAGCCGATCCTCGTCGACGTCGCAGCGGGCCCGCCAGAGATCGTTCGGAGATATCAGTCGCGCGATCTGGAACAGCCTGATCACCCAGAGCAACTGCTTGCCGACGCCGGGGTAACGATCCGCGACATCCGCACGATTGTGCTCACCCATCTGCACTGGGACCATTGCCTCGGCCTGCTGGATGGCACTTTCGGGCATGCCACCGCGTACGTGCAGCGCAGCGAGCTGCAGTACGCGGCTGCGCCGTTCGAGCCACACCGTGGCTTGTACAACCGCGCCGTGCTCGAGGGGTTCGGATCGGACACGCTGCCGAAGCTCCGGGTACTCGACGGCGACTACGCCCTCGCCCCGGGCGTCCGCATCGTGCACACCCCCGGGCACACCCCCGGTACTTCGGCCGTCATCGTCGACACCGAGCAGGGCCGGTGCGCCATCGCATCTGACAACGTGCCGCTGGCTTCGTCGTGGCGCGGCGGCACGGCCGACCGCTGGACACCGAACGGAATCCATGTTGATCTCGCCGAGTGCTACTCGTCGCTGGCGCGGCTGGCGCGGGAGGCGGACTTCGTTCTTCCCTCCCACTGCGACTCAGTGCACTCGGGGCCCGATGCGGGCCTGCTGCCGACATCCTCCGCCGTATGACTGCCGCCGCGCGGTACCCAGACCTGTCCGGCAAGGTCGTCCTCGTGACCGGGGCGAGCACCGGAATCGGCCTTGGCATCGCCCATGGCGTTCTTCAGGCAGGCGGATCGGTATGTGTATGTGCACGCCAGCAGGCCCGGCTGGCTGCGGCTGCGGAAGGGCTGCGTGCCGTCTCCGATCGCCTTTTGGTGATCCCGGGCGACGTGACCGACGAGACCGTCATCGACGGCATCGTGAGCAGTTGTATCGAACGCTTCGGGCGCATCGACGGCTGCGTGGCCAACGCCGGAATTGACTCGGTGACGCCGCTGCACGAGATGTCGCTCACGGAATGGCGCCGGGTCTTGGGGGGCAATCTGGATTCGGCGTTCCTCGCGGCCCGCGCCTTCGTCCGAGCGCTCCTAGCGCTCGAGACCGGTGGGTCGTTCGTCGCGGTAAGCAGCGTTGCCGCACGGCGTGGCCGGGTCGGACGGGCTCACTATGTGGCGGCCAAGGCCGGGCTCGTGGCCCTGACGCGCAGTTTGGCGGTGGAATACGGAGGGCTCGGCATCCGCGCCAACGTGGTTATGCCCGGATCGGTCGAGACCGACATGGCACGGGATGCGCCAGACTGGGAGGCGATCCGCAGCCGCGTGGCGAGCCGGACACCCCTCGGCCGACCTGGCCAGGTGGCTGAACTGGCCGGCATCGTCGTCTATCTACTGAGCGACCTCAGCACCTTTCACACCGGCGACGTCATCAGCGTGGACGGCGGCATGTCCGCGACGTGACTGGGTTGGCTTCGCGGCCGGCTTGGCATCACCCGACCGGGCAGCGTCCCCGGGGCGCCCGTCGGCCTCGAGGCCGTGCAGCAAGACCTCGCTGAAGACGAAAGAGATCTGCTCAGGCGTCATCGGCCCGCTGGCCCGGAACCATTCGTAAGCCCAGTTCACCATTCCGGTGAGTGCGAGTCGGCCGAGCGTGACGTTGATGTCGCGCAGCACGCCTTGCTGGATTCCCTCCCGGATTACCTTGTCGATAAGCGCATCAACCTGATCACGCTGCTCCTGGATCTGCTTCGCGACCGCGGCGGGAAGCGCGCGCCGCTCGTGCAGCACGACGGTGACCTCGCCCTGATGCCGCGTGAGGATCATCATCAGCGCGTCGACAATGGCACGGATCTTCTCGTCGGCGGGCTCGTCGCGGTCGGCGATCTCGGCGATCGCCGGGATAAGGCGTTCCATGAAGCGCTGATTAAGGTCGACGAGCATTTGCGGCTTGCTGCGATTGTGGTAGTACAGAGAGCTTTGGCTGACGCCCGCTCGTTCGCCTATCTCCCGCACGCTCGTCGCGTGATACCCCTTGGCCTGGAACAATGCGACGGCAGCCGAAAGAATTCTCTCGTACTGGTCGGTGCCTCGTGTCACGTTATCGGTCGCCGCCGCTCCTCCAACACGAACACCTGGCACGATTGACTCCTGACATCTTGAAGCGTGCGCTCGCCCTTTGGAAAGAAGTTTACCTGTTTCGCCGTGCCCTGATTGCCGAACCGGTTTGCTTAGATTACCCCCTCAGAGAGTGAAACCCGGCCGGCCGCCCAGCCTCCATCGACAGGAAGAACGGCGCCGGTCACAAACGACGAGTCCGGTCCCACGAGGTAGGCCACCGCCGCCGCGATTTCCTCCGCCTGCGCCCACCGCTTCATCGGCACGATGTCGATCAGTTCTCGCATCGACGGGTCTGCGGCGTTGGGCTGCGTCAAGGGCGTGAGAGTGGACCCTGGCGCAATGGAGTTGATCCGGATCCCGCGCCGGGCGAGGTCCAATGCCGCGGCGCGCGTGAGCCCGAGAACCCCGGTTTTGGACGCGCAGTAGGCCGCTCGTTTGCTGAAGCCGCTGAGTGCCGCTGTCGATGAGATCGTGACGATCCGCCCGGGCGTCCCGGCCTCGATCATGGCCTTCGCGACCTCGGCGACGCAGAAGAACACGCCGTCCAGGTTCACCGACATGACACGGCGCCATTGCTCGGTCGACAGTTCGGTGATCGGGGTTGAGTTGCTCACGCCGGCGCACGTCACCAGAACGTCCGGTTCGGGCAGCAGCCTCCTAACCTCTGCCACGGCCCTAGCCACATCATCGCGATCTGAGACGTCGACCTGAATGTGCTCCGCTTGAGCGCCCGACTCGCGCAATTCGGCTACCACGTGCTTCGCGGCGTCAGTTTGCACGTCCCATACGGCGACGGCAGCGCCGTCGGCCGCCAGGCGGATGGCCACCGCGCGGCCAATGCCCGAAGCGGCCCCGGTTACGATCGCGGTTGCCACCATGCGTCCTCCCTCGTCTTGTGATTGCGTTACGCGGTCCGGTCTGGCGCCCCTCGGTCGATGCTCATTCCTGAGATCCGACGGGCCCGGCAGGCTGTGCGGAGCCGATGGCAAGCTCGACATCGTGCGGCACGTCCTTCCCGTGCCCGTCGTTCCCGTGCCCGGGCCGCTTGTGCAGCAACGACAGCGCGCGCCGCGCCAGGGCGACGAGGCCGGGCAGAATGCCCTGCGGTAGCACGAGCAGGATGAGGATCAGCGCGATCCCCTGGGCGTACTGCGTTCCGCGAGGCCCGAAATTGAGCCAGAGCGGCAGGAAGGTCAGCACGAATGCGCCGATAGCTGGGCCGAGCAAGTTCCGGCCTCCACCCAGGATCACCATGAGAGCGATGGGCACGGTCGCGGCTCCACTGAAGATCGACGGAGCGAGCGCGCTGCTCTGGTACAGAAACAGCGCACCAGCGATCGCGACTACGACGGCGGAGATCGCGAACGCGGCGATCTCGTGGACGTAAACGTTCAGCCCGAGGGACTGCGCCAAGGCTGGATTCTCTCGTACGGTCGACAAGCGCTGGCCGAAGGCCGAACGCTCGATGAGCCACAGCGCGACCAAGAGGACAGCGCCGATAACGACGATCAACTCATAGAGCGGTCGCTGCGTCGTGATGTTCAGGCCGAATACACGGCCCGGGTCGGCGAGCGAACTCAGGCCATTCGTGCCGCCGGTCAGGCCGGTCAGGTTCGTCGCGACGATGTAGGCCAGGTCAGCGAGCCCGAAGCTGACGATGAGGAAGGAGAAGCCCCGCGTGCGCATGGCGGGCACCGCGATGACGAGCCCGCCCACTAGTCCGATGGCGGCGGCGCCCGCGATCAACGGCCAGAAGCCCAGCCCCCAGTCATTGAAGGCGAGTGCCGCCCAGTACGCACCCAGCGCCCAGAATGCGCCGTGCCCGAAGGAGAGCCGACCAGTGAGGCGGAACAGAAACCCCACACCGGACGCCATGATCGCGTATATGGCCGCGAAGACGAGCAAGGACATCGCCTCGGGGCCGATGCCGAGATATGGCGCCGCGAGCGCCAGGACGAACAGGACCGGTGCGAACAGCGATATTCTTTTCGGCATACGGACGATGGGCGGCAGGAACGACCCTTCGGCAACCGCCGCCATCCGGCGCGGGCCGAAGATCCCGGACGGACGCAGGATGAGTACGGCGATTATGACCAGGATGCTGATGGCGGGCACCCAAATCGGCTGCCAGTAGGCGGCAGCCAGTTCCTCGGTGAGACCGAGGAGCAGGGCCGCGACGATGCCGCCCTGGACGATCCCCAGCCCGCCCACGAGGGCCACGCTGAAACCTTCTATCAGGTACTGCTCGCCTGACTCAGCCGTCAGCGGGTAAAGCATCGCCAGCAGGCAGCCGGCCCAGGCCGCTAGCGCCGAACCGAGGACGAAGGTGGCGGACGTTATGCGCTTGACCCGCACTCCGACGTGCTCCGCCGCGTAACTGTCCTCCGCGCTCGCCCGCACCGCGCGCCCGGCGGCCGTGTAGCGCAGGATTATGAAGACCCCAACGGCCGTGACCGCCGCGAGCACGATGACCACGATGGTCGACTCGGATATCCGGACGCCGTCAATGGTGTAAATGCTCTGGAAAGGCGAATTTGCCTGGTGCGGCAGCGTGCTGAAGATGTCCACGGTTCCCTGCGTCAGGATAAGCAGGATCCCGAGTGTGATCAGGAAAGCTGACAGCGGGTTGGCGGAGACCCGGCGTAGCACCAGGATGTCGCACAGGTATGCGAGCACAGCCACGCCTACGACGCTTATTACCACGCCGAGCGCGAACGGCAGGTGCCCGACGCTGTTGAGCCACCAGGTGAACAGGCCGCCAAGCACCACGAACTGCCCATGCGCGAAGTTCACTATTTTCGTCTGCCCGAAGACGATATTAATGCCTGTCGCAATGAGCAAGTAGATGCCGGCGAGCGTCAGGCCGCCGATGACTACTTGCGTGAACTGCACCATGGCTGCTACCCCGCCCGGTCGGCGGCGCCGCCGAAGTAGAGGTGGGCTATTTCTTCTTCGTCTAGATCGGCCGCGGCGCCTTCGTAAACCACGCGGCCTCGTTCGAGTACGTAGGCACGCTCAGCGATCTCCCTGGCGAGCCACACCACCTGCTCGACGATCAGCACGCTCACCCGCCGCTGTTCGATGATCCTCTGGATCACGCCGAGCATGACCTCGACGAGCCTCGGCGACAGTCCCAGCGAGGGCTCGTCGAGCAGTAGCAACCTGGGCTTGCTCATCAGCGCACGGGCAATCGCCAGTTGCTGCTGCTGACCACCTGACAGCTGATTGCCGCGAAGCGCGCGCAACCGGGCCAGGTCGGGAAAGGTCTCGAACGCCTCGGCGACCGATGCCGCGACGTCGTGCCGGCTATGGTCGGCGGCCGCGACCCTGAGGTTCTCCTCCACCGTCAGCGAGGCGAAGACCCGGCGACCCTCCAAGACGTGGGCGACCCCGAGCGCCACGATCGCGCTAGGCGGGCGCCCGTTGAGCCGCTGCCCGGCATATTCGATGCAGCCCGACGAAATCGTCGCCGCCCCCGAGATCGAACGAAGCAACGTGGTCTTGCCGGCCCCGTTGGGTCCGAGCACGGTCACCACGCTGGCGTCATCGACCCGCACCGAGACGTCACGCAGGATCGTGACCGGACCATACCCGGCGCACAGGTCCCGGATGTCCAGCACGGGCGGGGCATGGCCGTCCGGCGCGGCCGCAGCCCCGACCGCGCGCGGTGTCGCGGCGAGCGGTTGAGGCGCCGCGACACCGGCCGCGCGGTCGCCGAGATAGATGGCGATGACCCGGCGATCCGCTCTGACCTCCGCGGGCGTGCCCTCCATCAGCTTCTCGCCGAGATCGAGCACCACAACGCGGTCGCACAGTTCGAGCAAGAAGTTCATGTTGTGGTCGATAACCAGCACCGAGACCCCGCTCTGGTGCAGGTGACGGAGGACGCCGGCCAGCGCGACAACCTCTTGGGCGTGTAGCCCGGCCGCCGGTTCGTCCAGCATGAGCAGGCGCGGATTCACGGCTAGCGCCATTCCCACGCCGAGCAACCGATGCACCCCGTGCGGGAGTTCGCCCACGGAGATGTCGTCCGACACCCATTGGTCAAGGCCGACGATGTGCGCGGTCCGTTTCGCGGCCTCCTCGACGCTGGCCCTCGCGCGGCTCCGGCCCCGGATGGATGTGAGGCCGCCAGCGTGGGCGCACCGCAGCGCGTGGGACAGGTTGGCGACTACGGAATCCTCGGGAAACACCATCACGTGCTGGAACGTGCGGACCAGGCCCGCTCGCGCACGCCGGTTCGGCGACCACCGGCTGACGTCGCGGCCCTGCCAGATGACACGCCCGGCGTCGAGGCGCTCGAATCCGCTGACGCAGTTGAACAGCGTGGTCTTTCCTGAACCGTTCGGCCCGATCAGGCCGACAATCTCGTTCGGTCCGATCTCCAGCGACACGTCCTTGACGGCCTGGACGGACCCGAACGACTTTCTCGCGCCGTATACCTCGAGGCCCGTGCTCACCGCACCACCCGGCTCGAGGCTGCGCATGTCTTGGCGGGCGGCATCCCGCTGGCGCGCCCGCTCACCACGGCTTGCTGGTGGTCGCCGGTTCGCGCAGCGGCCACCGGAACAGTTCCGCGGCATGGCCATGGCTGACGGCCTCGATGGTGGGACCGTCGAGGCCGTCGAACAACCGGGCCAGGAGTTCCTGCGTGTCGGGCCAGGATGAGTCCGCGTGGGGGTAGTCGACCTCGACCATCACGCGAGCCTGCGGCACCTGCTGCAAGACGGCGCGAAGGCCGAGGGGCTCGTCGATCGTGCAGAACCAGAAGTTCCGCAGGAGCACCTCGCTCGGCCGCAGGTCGATCCCCCGCCACGTTCCCGTCCAAACGTCGTGCTTGCGGTTGGTGTGATCGAGCCAGTCGATCGCGAGCGGCAGCCAGCCCACCCCGCCTTCGGACAGCGCGATCTTCAGGTTGGGGAACCTGACCGGCACGCGTGACCAGATCCAGTCTGCCGCCGAGATGATGCCGCTGGTAGGGAACAGCGAGATGTTGACCTCGAACGGCGCGTCTTCGGAGGTCTCGGTGGTGTGCCCGGACGACCCGGTGTGCAGGCACAGCACGGTTTCGGTCTCCTCGCAGGCGGCAAAGAGCGGATCCCAGTGGCCGCTGTGGATCGACGGCAGCCCTTGTCCGGTCGGATTCTCGCTAAAGGTCACCGCCCTAAAGCCGCGTTCGGCATTGCGCCGGATCTCGTCGGCGGCAATCTCCGGATCGAGCAGGTACGTGACCTGCAGCGGGATAATCCGCCCTGGGTATGCTCCGGCCCAAACCTCGAGATGCCAGTCGTTCCAGGCACGGACGAGCGCAAGCGCCAGGTCCGCGTCCTTCATCCGGGTAAATGCGGAGCCCGCGAACCCGGTCCACAGGGACGGAAAATTCAGTGAGGCATCGATACCGTTCAGATCCATGTCGGCAATACGGTGGTTGATGTCCCAGCTACCCGGCCGCATTTCGTCGTGCCGGAGCGGAGCCATGCTCCACTCCGCGGCCGGGCGGCCGACACACGAGTCCATGCCAAACACCGGCATTAGCTTGTCCTCGAGCAGCCAGGACTCGCGACCGCGCTCGTCAGCTATCAGCCGAGGCGCCATCTCGGCGAATTTGCTTGGCAGCCGGCCGTCGAACATGCCGGCCGGCTCTATCAGGTGGTCATCGACAGAGATAACGCGAAATTGCGCAGGACGTGGCTCAGGCTCCGGCAGCAGGGTATATGAGGCCACCGCAGCGCGCCGCCGCACTACCCGCTCGTAGTACTCCTCGTTGGATACCGGCACCCCAGCTCCCTCCGCCGCTAATCCAGAACGCCCGGGTCGAGGCGGATCTCACGACGGGCCAGGTAGTCGAAGAACCCGGGAAACACGCCGCCGAATCCTCTCACGAGCACGTCCTTATTGATGTCCACGTACTCGGCAGGCATCGCGGCGCCGCCGCCGATGGCCTCCACTCGCCAGGCCATTACGCATCGCCGCTCGAGGACGTATGCCCGCCACAGGGCCCGGTCGATCGAGTCACCGACCACGAGGACTCCGTGGTTCTCAAGAAGTGCTACTTCTGCCTGCCCGAGCCGCTGCGCGAGAGCCGTGGCGAAAGCGGGATCGAGCACTGGACCGGTGTAGGGCACACAGGCTATATCGGTGTCCATGTTGGCCGACGTCTGGTCGTAGATCGGCGGAATGCGGCCGGCGCAGGCCCATACGGTGGACCACTCCGGGTGATTGTGCACGATTATCTCAAGGTCGGGGCGCTCGCGGTGTAGTGCGACATGGAGCTCGATAGCCTGGCTGGCGCGTTCCTGGCCGCGAAGGTGTTCACCGTCGCGGCTGATCACGCAGACGTCCGATGCGCACAGCTCGTCCCAGCCGACGGGGAAAGGGTTGGCCAGCAGGTTGCCGTCTGGTCGGCGCATGGTGAGATGGCCTGCGAGCGCGTCACGGAAGCCGAGCCGGTACAGGATGCGAGCCAGGAGGGCAAACTGCTGTTCCGCCACGAGCGCGGGGATGGACACCCGCGATGATGTCGCTGATGGGGTCAGCGTCATGCCTGGCACCCACCAAACGTGCGGATTAGCATAGGCGAGGCTCCCCGGCGGCTCGACGTTCTGCATGGAGCGCTTGCTTCAGCAACATAACCCCACTTATCCTCCGACGCAATAGGTCCACACACAGGGCTGGGAGCTGGCTGCATGGATTATCGACCGGGCATGCGACTGCGAAGTCAGGTCTGCAGCACAGAAGTCATCGTCGTCCGGGCACCGTCGAGACCCCTGGACCTCACCTGTGGCGGTGCCGCGATGCTGCCGATCGAAGCGGAAGGCCGTTCGCCATCCGCTGGCGCGCCGGCCGCCGGGCTCGATGCCGGAACCACGCTCGGCAAGCGCTACACCTCGGCGAGTGATGATGTGTTCGAGGTGCTAGTGACGCGAGCGGGCGCAGGGACGCTGGGGGACGCCAGCGGCCCGCTTCTGGTCAAAGACGCGCGAGCGTTGCCATCTACCGACTAATAAGCTGGGCGCGCGGATTCCGTAGAGGACCCGCTCAGGCCTACAGGCCGAGGCTGCGGCCGATGATTTCCTTCTGGATCTCGGTGGTGCCGCCGAAGATCGACTGGACTCGGCTGTCGGCCCAGGCGCGGCCGACCGGGAACTCGCGCATATAGCCGTACCCGCCGTATAGCTGCAGGCAGCGGTCGGTGACCCGGTTGCAGAGCTCGGTGTTCCACCACTTGACCATGGCCGCCTCGTCGTTGCTCAGGCGGTCCGCGCAGTGCTCGGTGATCGCGCGGTCGGTGAACGACCGCGCGACAGCCAGTTCGGTGGCCATCTCGGCCAGGGCGAACTTGGTGTGCTGGAACTTCCCGATGGGCTGGCCGAACGCCTGGCGCTGCTTGCAGTAGGCCAGCGTGTCCGCGAAGGCCTGCTCCGCGGTGGCCAGCGCGGTGACGCCGATCGTGACGCGCTCGCGCGGGAGGTTCTGCATCAGGGCGACGAAGCCGCCGCCCTCGGGGCCCAGCAGGTTCGAGGCGGGGACCCGGACGTCGGTGAAGAACAGCTCGGAGGTGTCCTGCGCGTGCATGCCGAGCTTCTCGAGGTTCCGGCCGCGGTCAAAGCCGGCCATCCCCCGCTCGACCACCAGCAGGCTGATCCCGCGGTGGCCGGCGTCCGGATCGGTGCGGGCGACCACGATCACGATGTCGGCGAGCTGCCCGTTCGAGATGAACGTCTTCTGGCCGTTCAGCACGTAGTGGTCACCGGAACGGGCCGCCGTGCTGCGGATCCCCTGCAGGTCGCTGCCCGCGCCGGGCTCGGTCATCGCGATCGCCGCGATGAGCTCCCCCGAGCAGTAACCGGGGAACCACCGCTCCCGCTGCCCGGGCGTGCACAGGCGGTCCAGGTACGGGCCGATCATGTCGTTGTGCAGCTGGAACATCGGCCCGCTGGCGCCGGCCCTGGCTAGCTCCTCGTTCAGGATGACGTAATACCGGTAGTCCGGATCGCCGCCGCCGCCGTACTTCTCGTCGATGGCGATGCCCAGCAGGCCGGCCCGGCCGGCCGCCAGCCACACGTCGCGGGAAACCACCCCGTCCCGTTCCCACTGCTCGTGGTAGGGCGCGATCTCCTTCGCGATGAAAGTGCGGACCATGTCGCGGAACGCGTCGTGTTCGGCGGTGAAAATCTCGCGCTGCATCGCATCGGCCTCCGCCAGAATCTTACCTCGCGGGCATTGTGAAACAGTTACTTCGAAAGTAGTCTTTCACGTATGGACGACGAAGCTGGGGTGCCGGAGGCCGGGCCCGCACCTGGGATGCCGGGGAACCCGGTCACGCTCACCGATCCGAAGATGATGCGCGCGCTGGCCCATCGCGCGCGGATCGCCATCTGGGAGTACCTGGGGCTGCACGGTCCCGCGACGGCGACCCAGTGCGCGCAGGTGGCCGGGCTCTCCCCCTCGGCGTGCAGCTACCACCTGCGCACGCTGGCCAAGTACGGGTTCGTCGAGGAAGACCGCGAAAGCGCCGCCGACGGGCGGGAGCGCCCATGGCGGGTCCGCCTGCTCGCCTTCAGCATGCAAGACCCCCCGGACGCCCCGGCCGCGTACCGGGTGGCCAACCAGCTGCTGGTGGAGAACCTGCGCGAGGCGGCGGAGGAGGTCCGCGTCCGGTACCTGGATCGCAAGTCCGAGTATCCGTACGCCTGGCAGCGCGCGTCGGGCGAGACGTTCAGCGCCGCGCACGTGACCCCGGCCGAACTAGACGAAATGCGGGCGAAGGTCATGGAAATCCTGGATCAGTACCTGCGGCTGGATCCGGCCGAGCGGTCGCCGGGGGCGCTGCCCGTCCAGGTCATGTTCGACCTGTTCCCGTGGTTCGGGCCCGAGGAAGCCATGCAGCATGAACACGAGGGGGAATCATGAGGATTCTCGCGGCGTGGCGCTCGGGGCCGCTGGCGGTGCGGAGCTTCCAGCTGCTGGCCGGGGGGCAGTTCACGTCCACGATCGGGGACTACTGCTACGCGGTGGCCCTCCCCTGGCTCATCCTGTCGAACCACGGCAGCGCCATCCTGCTCGGCACCGTGCTGGCCTGCTACGGCGTGCCGCGCATGGTGTTCATCCCGGTCGGCGGGGTGCTGGCCGACAAGATCGGGCCGCGCACGGTCATGCTCATGGCCGACGCCGCGCGCTGCGTGCTCGTCGCCGCGCTGGCCGTGCTCGCGGCCAGGCACACGGTCTCGCTGGCGGCGCTCGGGCCCGTCGCCGCGCTCATCGGCGCTGGCGAGGGCCTGTTCCTCCCGGCCTCGTTCGCGCTCATGCCGTCGTTGCTCAGCGGCGGCCAGCTCTCGGCGGGCAACGCGATATCCACCGCGGCCGTGCAGGCCGGGTCGCTGCTCGGCCCGGCTCTCGGCGGGGCCCTGGTCGCGATAACCCGGGAGTCGACCTGGGCCTTCGCCATCGACGCGGCCTCGTTCGCGGTGTCGGCGCTGACGCTGGCGCTGATCCCGGCGCGGCCGGCGGCCGGTTCGGCGGCCGCAGCGGCCGGAGCAAGCGGGGAGGCCGAGGCTGGTCCAGGCGCGGACGGGCCGGGTACGCCGGGCGGCGGAGGCGGCAAGGGCGACGGGGTACTGGCGCTGCTGCGGAACTCGCGCGCGCTGCAGGTCATCCTGATCGTGGTCGTGGCGGCGAACCTGGCCGGCGGCGGGATAGACGGCGTGGCCCTGCCCTCGCTGGCGCACGCCCGGTTCGGGGCGGCCGGTTACGGGGCGCTGCTGGCCTGTTTCGCGGCCGGAAGTGTGCTCGGCACGCTGGCTGCGGCCCGCACCGGCGGGCTGCGCAGGCCGGCCATCCTCGCTTCGATGGTGTTCCTGATCGACGGCGCGGCGCTCGCGCTGACTCCGTACCTGGGCGGGGAGGCCGGTGCGGCGGCGGCCCTGTTCACCGCGGGCGCGGCCAACGGGCTGGGCAACGTCACCTTCCTCACCGCGCTGCAGAAGTGGACGCCCCCGGCGATGCTCGGCCGGGTGATGAGCGCGATATTCCTATGCGCGTTCGGCAGCTACCCGCTGTCGGTGGCGGTCTCCGGGGTGCTGGTCCGGCACATCGGGCCTTCGCTGTTCTTCCCGGTGGCGGGCAGCCTGGTGGTGGTGGCCATCCTGGGCGGGCTGACGCAGCGGGAGTTCCGGGGATTCGGGGCGGCCTTGCGGGGCAGGGACGGCGACGCGCCCGGAGCTCTCGAGGAGAGGGCGATCGTGGGGGATACCACGGATCGTTCGGCATAAAAGAAAAAGGCCGCCTGCTGGGCGGCGGGAACGGCGGGGTACGGCGGGCAGGGGCGGCGGCCCGGGGTTAAGGCAGCACTGGGTTTGGTCAGGCGGCCGGGGTCAGGGCGGCAACTGGTCTTAAGGCGGCAGCTGGTCTTAAAGCAGCGCTGGGCTCACGCAAATAAGCGGCCCACTGGGGGTCGCCGTCGTGTTGAGCGCCCACCAGCCGCCAGTGGGCGCCGCGTGGTACCACTGGCGGAACCGCCAGCGTCCAGCCGAGTTCTTCGAGCAGGCGGTCGGCCTTGTGGTGGTTGCAGATCTGGCACGACGCGACGCAGTTCTCCCAGGCGTGCTGGCCGCCGCGGCTTCTGGGCACCACGTGATCGATGGTCTCGGCGCGGCGGCCGCAGTAGGCGCACCGGTAGTTGTCCCGGCGCATCAGCGCGGCGCGGGTCAGCGGCACCCGGTTGCGGTACGGGATGCGGACGTAGCGGCTGAGCCTGATCACCGACGGCGTCGCCAGCGCGACCGACGCCGCGTGCAGGACCGCACCCTCGGCATCGTCGTGGACGATCTCGGCCTTACCGCACAGCACCAGGCACACGGCGCGACGGAGGCCGACGGTAGTCAGCGGTTCATACGTCACGTTGAGCAGCAGCACTCGCCGCACTGCACCTCCCGCTGGTGCCGTCCCTTTTAACTACAAGCACGTGCTCCCAGTGTGTCCCCTGGTGCGCGTCTCTGCCATGGGATAAGACTACACAGCCGACTGGATCGTACAGTGCCTAGCATGAGCGAGTCGCGTTACCCGAAGGCACGAAGGATGGACCTGACCGAGGACGTCCACGGCCACCAGGTCAGCGACCCCTACCGGTGGCTGGAGGACCCGGCCAGCGGCGAGCGGGCGGACTGGCTGACCGGTGAGGCGGAGCTGTTCGCGGCGGAGCGTTCGGGGTGGCCGGGGCGGGAGGCGCTGGCCGAGCGGGTCCGCGCGCTGCTCGGCGTCGGTTTCGTCGGGACGCCGGCCTGGCGCGGGGAGCGGTCGTTCTTCACGCGGCGCGACCCCGGTCAGGAGCACGGGGTGCTGTACACGCGGGTCGGCTCCGGGGGCCCGGCCGAGGCCCTCGTCGACCCGACGGCGATCGACCCGTCCGGGCTGACCACGCTCGACGCCTGGCAGCCGGACAAGGAGGGACGGCTGCTCGCCTACCAGCTTTCCGCGGGCGGCGACGAGGAATCGCTGCTGCGGGTCCTTGACGTGGCCACGGGGTCGCTGGTGGACGGGCCGATCGACCGGTGCCGGTACTCGAACGTGGCCTGGCTGCCGGGCGGGAAGGCGTTCTACTACACGCGCCGGCTGCCGCCTTCGGAGGTACCCGAGGGGGAAAGCCAGTACCACCGGCGGGTATACCTGCACGAGGTGGGCGGTTCGGCGGATGATGACGTGCTCATCTTTGGTTCGGGGCGGGACAAGACGGATTACTACTCCGTGTCGGTCAGCCGGGACGGGCGGTGGCTGATGATCTCGGCGTCGCGGGGCACCGCGCCGCGGAACGACCTGTGGCTCGCCGACCTTAGCTCGTCTGACCCGGCGTCTCCTGACCTGCGCGTGTTCCAGGAAGGGGTCGACGCGCTGACCTCGGTCCGGGCGGGGCGGGACGGGCTCTTCTACGTGTTCACGGACCTGGGCGCGCCGCGCGGGCGGCTCGCGGTGACCTCGCCCCTGGACCCGGCCGGCTCGGGAGAGCCTGGCGATCCGGCCGACCCGGCCAGCTGGCGGGACCTGATCGGCGAGGACCCCGAGGCGGTGCTGCAGGGGTACGCGATCCTGGACGGCCCGGAGCTATCGCGGGCGGTCCTGCTGGCCAGCTGGACCAGGCACGCGCTGAGCGAGATCACGGCGCACGACCTGGTGACCGGGGAGCTGGTGGGCGGCGTTCCGCTGCCGGGGCTCGGGACCGCCGGGGGGCTGTCCGAGCGGCCCGAGGGCGGGCACGAGGCGTGGTTCGTGTACACCGATAACACGACGCCGCCGATGGTGCTGCGGTATGACGCGCTTGCTTCGGCGGTGGGTTTGTGGGCGGCGGCGCCGGGGTCGGGGGCGGTTGAGGTGCCGGAGGTAACGACGCGGCAGGTGACCTACGCCTCCGCGGACGGGACCGCGGTCCGGATGCTGATCATCAGCGGTTCGGCGGGTCCCGGGGATCCTGAGGTTCCGTTGGCTCCCCGGCCGACGATCTTGTACGGGTACGGCGGGTTCGACATCAGCATGACCCCCGCGTACTCGGCGAACATCCTGACCTGGGTGGCGGCGGGCGGCGTGTACGCGATCGCCAACCTGCGCGGCGGCAGCGAGGAGGGCGAGGAATGGCACCGCGCCGGGATGCTTGAGCATAAGCAGAACGTGTTCGACGACTTCCGCTATGCGGCACGGGCGCTGATCCGCGAGGGCTGGACGACGCCCGGGCAGCTGGCCATCTCGGGCGGGTCGAACGGCGGGCTGCTGGTCGGCGCGGCCCTGGTGCAGGATCCGTCGCTGTACAACGCCGTCATCGTTTCCGCGCCGCTGCTCGACATGGTGCGGTACGAGAGGTTCGGGCTCGGGCAGACGTGGAACGTCGAGTACGGCAGCGCGTCGGACCCCGTGCAGGTTCAGTGGCTGTTGAGCTACTCCCCCTACCATCACGTGGTCCCGGGGACGGAGTATCCGGCCGTGCTGTTCACCGTGTTCACCAACGACACGCGGGTCGACCCGGTACACGCCTACAAGATGTGCGCCGCGCTCCAGCACGCCACGGCCTCCGGGCCTTCGCGGCCCGTGCTGTTGCGCGCCGAGGACCAGGTGGGGCACGGGGCGCGCGCGGTGAGCCGGACCGCCGAACTGGCCGGGGATACCCTCGCGTTCGCCGCGCGCTACACGGGACTCGACGTCACGGGCCTGGGTTCGGACGGCGGCGGGTCATGACGCCGGTGGGCGGCGTGGTGTTTCCGGGCGTTCGGGTTGATCGTGACGTCCCAAGGCACTGTTGTGGATGATGAGCCTGTTGCAGTTCACGCGGCATGCGCTACTATCCGCGCCATGAAGGCTCACCGCCACGATGAGGTCCGCTCGGCGTGAAACCGAACACGCCCCTCGTCACGCTGCTGACCGGGGCCGTGCTCGGCGTAGGCGTCCTGGTCACCAGCATGGTTTGGTCCCCCGGCACGGCGTCCGCCGCCGGCTCCGGGGCGACCTCGCCCGCGTCGGCCGCGTCAGCCGCCACGACCGTGACGGTGCCGCTCTCGGCAACGCCCTCATCGGCCAGCGCACCGGCCACCGCGGTCACGTCGCCAGCGCCGGCCACGTCAACGGCGTCCGTAGGCGCGCCGGCGGCAACAGCACCGGCCACCGCACCGGCGACGACCGCCAACCCGGCGACCGTGCCGCCCAAGGCTGACTATGTGGCCCAGGTCAATGGCGGCGGCGCAGCGGTCGCGATCTCGGTCCACGGAGACAACGCGGTCGCCTACGTCTGCAACGGCCATGCGGTCGCCGCGTGGTACAGGGGCAAAGCGGTAGCCGGGAAGCTTGACCTGGCGGGCAAGAACGGCGCCCGGATCGTCGTGAGCTACCGCAAGGCCGGCGCGACGGGCTCCATCATGGCCGACGGAACGAAGTACACGTTCTCGGCGCCGCTGGTGCACCGGGTGTCCGGGGTGCGCAGGACGCCAGGACTGTACGAAGCCACCGCGACGGTGCACGGCGTCAAGATCAAGGCCGGGTGGATCGTGCTGCCGAACGGCGGGCAGATCGGCTCGGTCGAGTACGATCCGGCCTCCGCGGTGCCGCCGACGGCCCAGGCGCCGGTGCTCAACCTGGCGACCGATACCGCCTCGTACGCCGGCGTCACCTTCGTGGCCACCCTGATCAGCGGCATTACCGGCAGCGGATTCTGATCGGCCGCCATCCCCCGACGACTTGGAACGGACATGACCGCACAGCCTGAGGCGTCCTCCCCCGCACCCGACCGCTACTCCCTCGGCATAGGCAAGCTGATCGTGCCCAGCCTGATCGGCGGGCTGGTGGCACTGACGCTGGGCCTCTACGGACGCTTCCACCACCCGACCGGCGTCGTGGTCAACATCGCGGGGTTCACGAGCGCGGGCTACGTGAAGTCGTGGCTCGCCACGATCGCCACCGTCTTCGCGATCGTCCAGGTGGGCTCCGCCCTGGTGATGTACGGCAAGGTCCCGCGGGTCCGCGCCCCGTCGTGGATCGGGACCTTGCACCAGTGGTCAGGCCGGATCGCGTTCCTGGTCGCGGTGCCGGTCGCCATAGACTGCCTCTACGGGCTCGGATTCCAGACCTACAGCACCCGGGTCCTGATCCACTCACTGCTCGGCTGCGCGTTCTTCGGCGCGTTCACCATCAAGATGCTGATCCTGCCCAAGCGCGGGCTGCCGAACTGGACGCTTCCCGTCGCGGGCGCCGTGGTGTTCACCCTGCTGGTCGGAGTGTGGTTCACGTCTGCGTTCTGGTTCTTCTCCACGTTCGGAGTCCACCGCTGAGGAGTAAGCCATGACCCGGTCGTCAAGCCGCCGTGCTGTGCTAGCCAGCGCCTGCGCCGCGTGTGCCGCGACCCTGGCCGGATGCGCTCGTTACGGCACGAGCAACGGGCTGGCCGGTTCGCCCGCCGTGGGCGGTGCGTACCCGTCAGCGCCCGCAACTGGGTCGGCGGCGGCCGCAACTGGCTCGGCGGCGGGCGCGAACGGGCAAGTCGTCCTGGCCAAGACGGCCGACATTCCCGTCGGTGGCGGCACGGTTCTCACCGCCAGGAAGATCGTGATCACGCAGCCGCAGGCCGGGACCTTCCACGCGTTCACCGCGATCTGCACCCATCAGGGCTGCATCGTCAACGCGGTGTCCGGCGGCACGATCAACTGCCCGTGCCACGGCAGCGAGTACAGCATCGTCAACGGATCGGTCGTGCGGGGTCCCGCCCCCCTCCCGCTGGCCGCGGTGAGCATCCTGGTTCAGGGCACCTCGATACTTCAGGCGTGACCCGGTAACCCGGTACGGGCACGGAAGTAGGCGGCGGGGGTCTGGCCGGTCTCCCGGCGGAAGGCGGCGACGAACGCGCTCGGGGTGTCGTAGCCGACGCGGCCCGCGATCCGGCTGACGGGCTCGCCCGCGGCGAGCATGGGCAGGGCGGCCTGGAGCCGCAGCAGCGCCCGCCAGTGGCCGAACGGCACGCCTGCTCCGGCCGCGAACGCCCGGGCCAGCGTCCGCTCGCTCGCCCCCACGTGGCGGCCCCAATCGCGCAGCGTGCGCTGGTCGGCGGGGTTGGCGCGCAACTCTTCGGCCACCTGACGCGCGGGCTGCCCGGACGGCAGGCGGACCTGGATCGTGGTGACAGGGACCGGGGTCAGCAGGTCGGCCAGCAGGGAGTCGGCGTGAGCGCGCTGGGCCTGGTCGAGGTGGGTGCCGCTCAGGTACTCGATGAGCTCGGCGATCAGCGGGCTGGCCGCGACCGGGGTGGGCTGGTCGGTCTCGGCCCAGCTGACCGGGAACAGGCCCGGCCTGATGTACAGGGAGCGCATGGTGGCGCGGGTGGCGGAGGCGGTCTCGTGCCGGAGTCCCGCCGGTATCCACAGCGCCCGCGTCGGAGGCAGCACCCACGTAGCGTCCGCGGTGAGGACGGTCAGCACCCCGCTCGCCGCCCAGGCCAGCTGGTGGTCCTCGTGGACGTGCCAGTCGAAGCGGGTACCCGCGGGCATGGGGAAGGTCGCCACGACAATGGCGGCGGCCCCGCCTGGGTGCCCGCGGTCTTCGCTGTCGCCGTCTTCGCCGTCCGGCTCCGAACAATGTCCGGCTCGCGACACAATATGGCAGCTTACGCGCTAGAGCGACATGTACCTGACCACCTAGCGTCGGGAGCATGAACGAGAACCATGCCACGCTCATGCCGAGCCCCGAATGGGCTGCGCACATCCAGGATGAGGTACTGCCGCAGGCGACGGCGGGGGTCGAGCTCGGCGCCGGACTGCTGGAGCTCGGCCCGGGCCCCGGGGCGGCCACCGAATGGCTGCGGCACCGGGTCAACCGCCTGGTCGCGGTGGAACACGAGGAAGACGCAGCCAAGCTGCTGGCGGACAGGTACGCGGGGACCAACGTCGAGGTCGTCTGCGGCGACGCGTCCGTACTCGGCTACCCGGACGAGTCATTCGACACGGTGGCGTCCTTCACCATGCTGCACCACGTGCCCACCCGCGCCCTGCAGGACAGGGTGCTCGCCGAGGCGTTCCGTGTGCTGCGGCCGGGCGGCGCGTTCATCGGCTCGGACAGCCTGCCCAGCGACGGACTGCATCAGTTCCACGAGGGCGACACCTACAACCCGGTCGAACCCGCGGCGTTCCTCACCCGGCTGCAGACCGTCGGCTTCGACGCGGTCACCCTGATCGTCTCGTACAACCTGATCTTCATCGCCCGCAAGGGAACCCTCGATGACTGTGACTGACACGCGTCCGCTGCGCGCGGCCGTGGCGGGCCTGCTGAGTTTCGCCGCCGCGGAGGAACAGGCGCTGCTGGCCGCGACGGCGGACGGCGAGGAGGGAAGCCCGGACAACTGGGCCGCCGCACCCCTGGTGGCCCACAATAACCAGTTCAAGGCCCAGCAGGCCGAACGAATCCGTGCGCTGCGCTCTGGGCAGACTCCACCCTCCTTCGCCGAGGTGGACCACGCGTCCGCCGAGGTCTACGGCGGCTACTGCGCTTTGGCGGCGGGCGATGTGCTGCGCGAATGCCGCAGCGTCAGCGCGGAGCTCATCGACGGAACGTGGGCGCTCGCCGACGGGGACCTGCTCGACCCGGCGCGCAACCCGTGGCTGAACGGGCGGAAGCTGTGGCTGCAGGTCATCGTGCGCGGCTTCTGGCACCCCACCGGGCATCTCGGGGACTACTACCTGGGCCATGGGCGGCCGGATCGTGCGATCGCGCTGCAGGAGCACGCCCTGGCGACGGCCCGGTACCTGGGGGCGCCCGCGCCCGCGGCCGGCCTGGGCGGATATAGCCTGGCCTGCGCCCTGGCCCGCGCCGGGCAGCCCGAGGAGGCGGCTCCGGTCCTGGCCGAGGCGATCGGCGCGAACCCGGATCTGCTGGTCAACGCCGGCCGCGACCCCGACCTGGCCGCCGTCCGCGAGGAGGGTCTGGTGGACGCGCTCCGCTGAGGGAAGCCGACTGTGAGCCGTCTCCTGGCATGAAGACCGTTTTTGTGCGATACGAACGGTGGCGCCACCCCCGAACTGGCATAATTTGGCGCGATTTCTGGCTCGTCCCACTAATTGCGACAGAACGCTCATGGCGGGTAGTGACAGGCGCCCCGACACCCACAAGGACGGTGCAGAGACGTGATCCACTCCAGACGAGCACGATGGTCGGCCGGGATAGTGCTGACGGTGACGGCCACCGTCGTTCCCCTGGCCGCGCTGGCCGGCCCGGCCTCAGCCGCTAGCCCGAGTACCAACACGCAGGGAGCGCCGGCATCGGCCGCTAGCCCGGGCCCGAACACACCCGAACAGGTCGCATCGGGCGTCAACGTGGCGTCCCTGCCAGGCGTGACGGTCTACCCGGGCGTCCCGCCCAGCACCCCGGAAAGCGTTTCCTTCGTCCTGCGCGAGCAGAATCTGTCTCAGCTGGAGAGCCAGGTCGAGTCGGGCGTCCAGAATTACCTGTCGGTCGGCCAGTTCGCCAGCATCTACGGCCAGAGCCAGGCCAATATCTCCGCGCTGACCAGCTATCTGGCGTCCTTCGGCATCACTTCGGACGTGTACCCGGACGACGTCGACGTGGCGACGACCGGGACCGCGGGCGAGTACGACCAGGCGCTGTCGGTCACGCAGAACTGGTACCAGGTACCCCGGCAGCCGGGGGTCAACGGATACCGGCCGATTCCGGCGCAGCGGGTGTACGGCAACGCGCAAGCGCCGCTGCTGCCTTACCGCCTGGCCAACTTCGTGCTGGCGATCCTCGGGCTCACGAACTACGGCCCCTTCGGCAGCCACGCGATACACGTGAACGCCGGCCTCGCCACGTCGGGCAGCTCAGGCACCTGCCCGTCTTACACCCCGCCCGGCTTGCCCGTGATTTCCGACAACGACGCGTGCAACCTCCCGCAGAACTACGCCGCCAACTACGGGCTCGACGGCCTGTACGCCCGGGGCGCCGACGGCTCCGGCCAGACCCTCGCGATCGTCACGCTGGCCGCCCTGGACTCGGGTCCGCCGGGCTACCAGTGGGCGCCGCAGTACTTCTGGGCCAACGTCGCGCACATCCACCAGACCGGCACCCTGACGGTGGACAACGTCGACGGCGGGCCGGGCGCGCCGAGCGACGCCTCAGGCTCGGGCGAGACCGACCTGGACGTCGAGCAGTCCGGTGGCATCGCTCACGGCGCGAACGTGATCGTGTACCAGGCGCCCAACACCGACTACGGGTTCGCCGACGCGTTCTTCACCGCGGCCAGCCAGAACGTGGCCAGCTCTATCTCCACGAGCTGGGGTGAGTCCGAGACCATCCTGGAAGCTACGATCCTCTCCGGCCAGGAAGCGGCGACCTACATCGCCGCGTTCGACGAGGCCTTCCTCGAGATGGCCGTCCAGGGGCAGTCCGGCTTCGACGCCGCCGGTGACTCCGGGGCTTACGACGCTAGCGGCGACATCGGCACCACCAACCTGTCGGTCGATACGCCGGCGGACAGCCCGTACCTTACGTCCGGGGGCGGCACCACGCTGCCCTGGTCCGGCACGTTCACCGGGCCGGACGGCAGCGCGACCGTGACGGTAACGGCGCAGCGCACCTGGGGCTGGGACTACATGTGGCAGGCGTGGGCGACGGTCGAAGGCATACCACTGGCGCAGGCCGCGGAGGCGAATGTCGCCGGCGGCGGCGGCGGATTCAGCGTGCTCGAGCCGACCCCGTCCTACCAGCAGGGGGTGCCAGGTACGCAGAGCTTCCACGCCGTGCAGTACCTGAAGCCGACCGGCTACGAGACGATCGTGGCCGGGCTGGTCGAGCCGACGGCGTGGAACTTCAATCCCGCCCCCAGCGTGACCACCGGCTCCACTTACGGCCGGGCCGTACCGGACGTGTCCACCGACGCGGACCCGTTCAGCGGCTACCTGCTATACGAGCCGTCGTTCGCCGCGATAAACGAACCGGTACTGCAAGGCGGCTGGGGAGGCACGAGCTTCGTGGCCCCGCAGCTGAACGGCTCCACCGCGGTCATCGACTCCTACCTCGGACACCGGGTCGGGCTGTGGAACCCGTACATCTACGCCGCCGCGGGCGGCTCCAGCTCGCCGTTCACCGGGCTGGACCAGGCCGGCACGAGCAACGACAACCTCTACTTCACCGGTAACCCCGGCGAGCCCTACAACCAGGGGGCGGGCCTGGGCTACCCGAACCTGACCGAGCTGGCCGGAGTCTTCTCCTAACAGGGTCCGCGAATCGAGCCGCGAAACTCTGCGCGGCGTGACCCTCGACCATGACGGCTAGCCTATCTGCCTGCGGAAACGTCCCAAATGTCCGGTTAAGGTGCGGCGTACGACACCGGAAGCACCTTGACCAGGCCGTTTCCGGAGTCCGCCCATGGCGAAGGCCCCGCCATGGGCGGGGTGCGGGACGGGTGTCCCTACGGGAGGCGCCGATTGAAATACCCCACCGCAGCTTTATCTCCGTCAACGCGGCAAGTGTTACGTGCCTCGGCATCTCCGGGCGCAGGGCTTCCGCAGGCGCTAGCAGTTCGCTTGCGAAAGCTGACGCTTGACTCTCCGCATCTCTCTTCCAGCCGGTGAATGAGGTTGCCTATCGGCTGGCCGTGTGAGATACCGAATGCCCAGCGCGTTCGTCACCGCAAGTGCTCAAGCTGACGGCTGACCGTGTCTCACCGATATCCTCTATAGGTTGTCGTGTTACGTTGTCGTGTAGCGACACGCCGCAAGGCTGGTTGACAAACGTCCTTGGGTGGGGTAATGGGCAGGCGGTAGCGGTGGTGCAGGCACAGTCGGCGACACCTTGGCAGCGGAGGCATCATGGAAGTCAAGGCGGCCGTAGCGTCATGAGCCATGCGGAGCTGATCTATGCCGGTGTCCCTCTGGTGCGGCAGAAACGCCGGTCACGCATCGCCCGCTGGTTGCACCGGCCACCCGCCGCCGGAAAGCGCCCAACGGTGGTGCCGCGTGACGATCACGCGGTCCGCCTGCTCGACGACGCGTTCCAGGCCCTGCCAGAGTCCTCGCGCGCGGAGGTGCGCGCCCGGCTGATGCAGGTCATCGTGACCTTCGAGCGCACCAAGGATGTCGCGCCCGTCCTGGACTTTATAGTTTCGTTCCAGATCACTGCAAAGCTAAATGCCAACCCCCAGTACCTGTCAGCGCTGCAGGACGCGGAGTCCGAGTCATGGGACGGACCGGGCGTCGAAGCCAGCGCGATGATTGAGGCAGCCAATGAGCGGCGACGAGCCGCACAGAGACAGGCGAGTTAGGTTCACGAGCGCCAGCAAAGAGAAGTTCGGCAAGTGGGCTGAGGGTGCTTCGATCGAAGACCTCGATCTCGCCGGCGGGGTGCTCTTCAGCGTAACCGAGGGTACCTGGCGAGATACGTACGAGTACTACCCGGATGTTTTCCACCCCTTTATCTGGCACATCGTGATCAGAAGGGGCCTCATCATGAGCCTGAAGTTCGCACAGGAGTACCCGGACTACGTGCAACTCATCTACATCGGAGAGCCGTAAGGAACTCACCGGCAGCCTAAACCCGAGCCCGGATCGCGCAATCCGTGCAGCGGCCCGGGCTCCGTTTCGGCCAGATTTCGGGTTGCCCCTTGATCGTTGATCCTCGCCTGGCTCTGCGGTCCAGCGGACCGCCGACGGGCAACCCTGCCGCGCAGTAGCCTCGCGTGGAGTGGCACCCGGCGGAAGGAGTTCTCTGGTGTACGCCATCAGCCTGGCCCCGCTGGCTCCGGTGACGGGCACGCTGGCCGGCAGTTGCGGCGATAACCCGGGGATCGCCTGCCGTCTCGCCTGGGACCTGTCGCACAGCACGGCGGCGGCGCAGGTGGTCCAGGTCTACCTGGCCGGCCCGGTGGGCCGGGCCGGCCGGATCGCGTTCATCATCGTGGTGGCGCTGATCGTCCGGGCCATCACGCACCGCCTGATCAACAAGGTCACCGAGCGCGCCGCTACGATGTCCGGGGCCGTGCTCGGCGACGGCGCAGTGCACCGGGCCGGGGTCGCGGTGCACCTGACCGGGACGGTGCGGCGCGAGCAGCGGGCCAGGGCCCTCGGCTCGATCCTGCGCAGCGCGGTCTCGGTGCTGGTGTTCGGGATCGCGGCCCTGACCATCCTCGGCGTGCTCGGCTTCGACCTGGCTCCGTTGCTGGCTAGCACGGCGGTGCTGGGGGTGGCGCTGGGGTTCGGTGCGCAGAACCTGGTGCGCGACTACCTGGCCGGCATCTTGATGCTGGTCGAGGACCACTACGGGGTCGGAGACACCATCACCGTCGGGGACGTGACCGGGACCGTGGAGGCGATGACGCTGCTCACCACCCGGATGCGCGACATCAACGGCGTGGTCTGGCACATCAGGAACGGCACGATCGAGGCCGTCGGGAACGAGTCACAGGGCTGGTCCCGGGCCGTCATCGACTACCCGGTCGCCTATAGCGAGGACCTGGTCCGCATCCGGCAGCTGATGGAGCAGGCCGCGGGCGGCCTGTACCGCGACCGCGACTGGCGCAGCCTCATGCTGGAGAAGCCGGAGGTCTGGGGCGCGCAGGAGCTGTCGAGCAAGGAAGTGACCATGCGCATCGTGGCCAAGACCGAGCCCATGCGCCAGTCGGAGGTGGCCCGCGAGCTGCGGGCCCGGGTCAAGTCGGCGCTGGACACGGCCGGCGTCGAGCCGGCCGGCCCGGACACGATCATCATTACGCCGCCGGCGGCGGAGGCGATCCTGCTGGGAGAGGCAGAGCCTGCGGATGCGGCGTCTCCGGGCGCCGCGGCTAGTCCCGCAGCCGAGCCGCCCGGAGACTAGATGGGTTTTCGTCCTGCCCGGAGCCTGGGACCGGTGCTGGGGCCATGCACCACTGCCCGTTCGGCTAAATTCTTAACTATCAAACATGATAGCGAAAAATGGCTGCCGAAGGCGTGTGACACGCCGATCCGAGGGTCAGGCGGGGGTGGGTGTGGGTGTTGGTCGGCCGAAGCCTGTTCCGAGGAGAACCCGGCAGGTGTTGAACGCCGCGGCGGCCTTCTTGCTGGTGCGCTCGAGTTTGGCCAGCGAGGCGAACGAGGTGCTGGTGACCGTGACGCCGTTCTGTTTCATGCAGCTCTTGAAGGCGGTTAGCGCGGAGCTGCTGATGGCGCCGCCGCCGCCGAATCGGAATCCGGCGGGCGCGTACTTCTCGCACGCCTTGAACGCCGCGGAGTTGGCCCCGCCGCCCGGGAAGCCGCTACGGAATCCGCTCGGGAACGCGGTCGGGAAGCGGCTGCCGGACGGGAACGCTCGCGGCGAGAAGGACGCGCCTGGCGAGAAGGACGCGCGCGGCGTGATCTTGACGCCGTGCTGCTTAAGGCAGGTCTGGAAGGCGCTCAGCCCAGCCGCCGCCGTGGTGCTGCTGCCGGCGGCGGTGCTGCTGCTGCTGGACGAGGTGCTGCCGCCGCCGCAGCCGGCGAGGGCCAGGCACGCCAGGAGTACGGGCAGCGCCAGGCGGACCAGGTGCTGACGGCTGATCGGCGCCAGCCGGGTACGGCCGTTCATGTGATCTCCTTGCCTGCTGTGGGCGCTAAGGGGTCTGAGGGACGACGCCGGGCTAACCACCGCTGCCGCCGGTACCACCGGCTCCGCCTCCGGCTCCGCCAGCGCCTCCGGCTCCGCCACCGCCGAACCCTAGGCCGCCCTCGCTGATGCTGGTGGCGGCCACCGAACCGTTGGAGCCCGCGGTGCCCTCGACGATGACCGTCTGGCCGGGCAGCAGTTCCTTGACGGTCCCGGAGGCGCTGATCGTGACCTTCGTGGACGACGACGTGGACACCTGGACGATCCCGCCGGTGGCGGTCTGGACGTACACGATGTTCCCGTCGACGAGCTTGACGGTGCCGAGGGTGGCGCCGCCCGAGCCGCCGAAGAGCCCGCTACCCCGGCCGGTCGTGCCGGTTCCCGCGCTCCCGCTGGCGCCGGTACTTGGCGCGCCCGCCGCCGCGAACCTGCTGAATGCGGAGGCGGCCGGGCTGCTTGAGCCGCCGAAGTGCTCGCCGAGGAAGATGCCGCCCAGGATGCCGAGGCCGGCCACCACGACGATCGTCAGGGTCAGGGTCAGGGACGGCAGATGGACCCGCGGTCGCCGGGCCAGCGCGACCGTGAGATCTCCGTCGGCGAGGGGCGTGGACAGCAGGTCCATGGGGTCAACCACGGTGGTCACGGTTTCCGCCCCGTGGAACCCCTGCGTGTGGGCCTGTGACTCGATGTCCGGGCCTTGAGCCTGGCGGCGGCGTCCTAGCATTGCATTTCCGATCATTCGTAACGAAGGGCGTCAACCGGGCGCATGTTCGCGGCCCGGTTGGCTGGGTAGCCGCCGAAGAACAGGCCGATCATGATGCTGACGCCGAACGCCAGGGCGATCGACGCCGGGACGGGATACGGCTTGACCCCGACGATGGTGAAGAGCGTGCCGACCAGGCCGCCGACGACGCCGAGGATCCCGCCCATCAGCGACAGCAGGGTGGCTTCGGTGAGGAACTGGGCCAGGATCACGCCTGGTCGCGCGCCGATGGCCTTGCGGATGCCGATCTCACGGGTCCGTTCGGTGACCGTGACCAGCATGATGTTGGTGATGCCGATGCCGCCCACCAGGAGCGAGATCGCCGCGACCGCGCCGAGCAGCACGGTGAAGGTGTGGCTGCTCGAGGTCGACGCGGCCAGCAGGCTGGCCTGGTTGAGGACCTCGAAATTGGCGTCCGACGTGCTGGTGACGTCCTCAAGCCGGTCGAGGATCGAGGTGATTTCAGATTGCACGGCGTTGACATCGCCCGGGGTCTGCGCCTCGACGACGATGTCGTTCAGCGAGCCGTAGCCGGTCAGCGTCTCCTGGAGGGTGGTGAGCGGCACGATGGCCGAGTTGTCGGCGTTTCCCAGGCCGCTGGCGCCCTTCTCCTTGAGCACCCCGATGACCGTGAAGGGCACCCCGGCCACGTCCACGGTCTGCCCGACCGGGTTCGCGGTGCCGAACAGGTCGCTCGCCGTCGTGGTCCCGATATCGAGAACCTTCCTGGCGTTGGTGACGTCCTCGTCGGTGATGTACGACCCCTGGCCGATCGGGCTGTTCGTGGCCTGGAAGTAACTCGGGTAGGTCCCGGTCAGGGAGGTGCCGGTGTCGCTGTTGCCGCCGTAGGTCAGCGTCTCGCTATCGTCCACGACCGGCGACGCGCTGGTCACGCCGGCGGCCTGGGACAGGGCCTGGGCATCGGCCACGGTGAGGTTCGCCGTCGACGTCGCGCCCGTGTTGCCGGTGGCCGATCCGAACAGCCCGGCCCCCTCGTGCAAGACCGTCAGCGAGTTGGTGCCGAGAGAGTCGAGGTTCTCCTCGATCTGGCGGGACGAGCCGTTGCCCACCGCCACGAGGAGGATCACCGATCCCACCCCGATCAGGATGCCGAGGGTGGTCAGCGCCGAGCGCAGCTTGTTGGCGGCCAGCCCAGCCAGGGCGAAGCGGAGGATCTGGGCCGGGCTCATGCGCTTTCCCGCTGGCGGAACATGGGCGGGGGGTCGGCGGGGCCGACCAGCCGCTGGTCATCGACGATCAGGCCGTCGTGGACCTGGACGACCCGTTTGGCGTGGGCCGCCACGTCGCGCTCATGGGTGATGACGACGATGGTCCGCCCGGCCACGTTCAGCCGGTCGAAGACTCCCATGAGGTCGGCGGTCGCCACGCTGTCGAGGTTTCCGGTTGGCTCGTCCGCGAGGATCAGGCTGGGCGTGGTGACCAGCGCCCGGGCGACCGCGACCCGCTGCTGCTGGCCGCCCGACAGCTGGTTGGGCTGATTGCGCATCCGATCGGACAGCCCGACCAGGCGCAGCGCGGCCTGCGCCCGTTGGCGGCGTTCGGCAGGCTTGACGCCAGCGTAGGACAGCGGCAGTTCAACGTTGGCGAGCGCGCTCATCCGCGGGATGAGGTTGAACGCCTGGAACACGAACCCGATCTTGCGGTTGCGCACCAGCGCGAGCTGTGCTTCGTCCAGCGACGCGGAGTCGATGCCGTCGATGAGGAACCGCCCGGAGGTGGGGACGTCCAGGCAGCCGATGATGTTCATCAGCGTCGACTTGCCCGACCCCGACGCCCCCATGATGGCGACGTAGTCCCGGGTCGCCACTTCGAGGCTGACTCCGCGCAGCGCCTGGACCGCCGCCTCGCCGGTGCCGTAGGTCTTGGTCACCGAGATCAGCCGGATCACCGGCCGCGGGACACCGGCTGGGGGTACGGGTGGAGCGGAGCCGCCGGCCGCCCGCGGGGTCATCATCACCCGCCTCCGCCGCGGCCTCCGCCGCCGCCGCCGATCCTGACGACACCGCCGCCGCCGCCGGGAAAGCCGCCGAACGGGAAGCCGGTGCTGCTGCTACTGCTGCTCGCCGTCGAGGCGACGACCTTCTCGCCCTCGGTCAGGCCGGACACGATCTGATCGTCGGTGGCGCCCTGGACGCCCAGGGTGACGATCCGGCGCTCCTCCGCCCCGTTCGCGCCTACCACCTCGACGGTGCTCACGCCGTCGGCGGTGGTCACCGCCGTGGCCGGCACGTAGAGCGCGTTGTTCGCCTCGCCGGTGATCACGCTGACGCTCACCGACTGCCCGGGCTTGAGCCCCTTGGCCTGCTCGCTGAGCGCGAGCGTGACCCCGTACTCGACCACCGACGAACTCGTGGTGGCGGTGGGGTCGATCTCGGCCACGGTGCCCGACAGGTTGGAACTCAGGGCGTTCACCGTCACGGTCGCACCCGCGCCGACCTTGATGCTCGCCGCGTCGGTCTCGTCGAAGTCCGCCTCAACCAGCAGGTTGGACGTGTTGGTCAGGACGATGAAGCCGCTGGCCGCCGAGCTCGTGCCCGCCCCTCCGGTGCCGGTTCCTGCCCCTGAAGACCCGTCCGCCGCATTCTCGCTCGAACTGGAGGAACTACTACCGCTACTACTACTACTACTGGAACTGCTGGAACTGCTCGATGAGCTGGAGCTGGAACTCGAGACCACTTCGCCGACGCTGCTGCTGATCGAGGCGATCGTCCCGGCGAACGGCGCGTGCAGCACCGTCCCCGCGACGGCGGCCTTGTCCTGCGTGACCGTGACCTCGTCGCTAGTTACCGTGGCCTCGTCCGCCGCGATCGTGGTCTGGTTGGGCGTGGCGGTCGATTTGTCGGAGGCGAGGGTCGCGGCGTACGACTTCTTCGCGCTGGTCACGCTCTGCTCGGCCGAGGCGACCGAGGCGTTCTCGCTGGCGATCCCGCTGTTCTCGCTGTCGACCGCCGCGTTGTAGCTGTTCTGGTCGCCCGTGACGGTGTCTTCCGCCGACGTAATCGCCGACTGGGCGGACGTGACCGCGGTCTGGTCGCTTGTCACGGTGGTCTTGTCGGTGGCGACGGTCGACTCGTCCATCGTGCAGTCCGCGCTGGGCGTGGCGGCAGACGATGGGCAGGCAGCCTGCTCGGCGGCCTCGTCGCTGGAGAGCTTGGCCTCGGCAGATGACAACGCGGACTCGGCGCTGCTCAGGTTCTGCTCGTCGGTCTCCAGGGCGGACTCGGCCTCGTCGAGCGTGTCCTGGGCCGACGTCACCGACTGCTCCAAGGACACCAGGTCGGCGGCGACCTCCTTCTTTTCCTCGGTCAAGGAGGACTCGGCCGATTGCACCTGGGTGTAGGCGGACGCTTCCGAGGCTTTCTGCGCGGCCAGCGCCTGCGGCGTTATACCCTCCTCGGCGGCTCCCAGCTGGGCCTGGGCTGAACTCAGGCCCGCCTCCGCCATCGTGAGGCTCTGGTCGCTCGACGTCGGGTCTACCTTGGCGAGCATCTGCCCCGCACTGACATGCTGGCCGACCTTGACGTAGAGGTTGGTCAGCACGCCGCCCGTGGTGAAGTTCAGCCCTAGGTTCCGCGAGGGCTCCACCGAGCCCGACGCGGATACCGTGGCCAGCACGGTTCCCCGTTCGACCGTTGTCGTCACGACCGACGAGCCGGTGCTGCTGGGCTGGATCGCGAAGTATGACCCGACACCGGTGCCCGCCAGCACCACAACAAGCCCTCCGTTGATCAGGAGGGTCCTGTGCTGCTGCCAGATGTTCACCGGCATAGCGTTTCGTGAACAACTTGAGGATGGCTCATGGTTGGCTGAGAGATTCCTGGAGGAAAGAGGCTGCTACAAGCGCCCGCGACCGGGGCGGCACTGGGGAGTATAGCCCCGTAAGCTCTCAGGCATGAGCCAGCCGACCAGCTTCTACGAGGCCGTGGGCGGGGAGGAGACCTTCAGCCGCCTGGTCCACCGGTTCTACCAGGGCGTGGCGCGCGATCCCGTCCTGCGGCCGGTCTACCCGGCCCAGGATCTCGGCCCGGCCGAGGAGCACCTCCGGTTGTTCCTCATGCAGTACTGGGGCGGGCCGCGCACCTACGATGACCTGCGCGGACATCCAAGGCTAAGGATGCGCCACGCAAGGTTCACCATCGGAGAGGCCGAACGGGACGCCTGGCTGCGCAACATGCGCGAGGCCCTCGACGAGCTGTCTTTGGACGAGGCGCTCGACGCGCAGTTCTGGGACTATCTCGTCATGGCGGCGAACAGCCTGGTCAACGTCGAGCCCGCGCATGGCGGCCGCGATCTCGGGCTGACCCCGAAGACTCAGGCGTTATTCAGGGACTTCCGGGATGCGGTCCGTCGCTCCGCTGTGTCAGCCGGAGCCGGCCGCGGCGGCGAAATCGGCCATGGACGGGAATTCCCAGTCGGGTGTCACCGGCGCGGGCGGCTCGGGGGTGGCGCCCCAGCCTGGCCGGTTGTGCCGCCGGTTGATCCACACGGTGGGAAGCCCCGCCTGCTTCGCCGGCAGGTGGTCATGGAACAGGCTCTGCGCCACGTGCAGCAGCCCGCCCGGCCCGATGCCGAGACGCGCCGCCTCGGCGGTAAGGGCGTCGAAGTTGGCCTGGGCCGGCTTGTAGGAACCGACGTCCTGTGCGGTGATGACGCTGGCGAAGGTGGCGCCGAGCCAGGTGCTTGACGCGGCGAACGAGGCCCGGTCGACGTTGGACAAGATGATCAGGCTGAAGCGCTCGCTCAGGGCGACCAGCGCGTCGCGCGAATCGGGGAACGCGGGCCAGTCGGGCACTGAGCCGGCCAGGCGGGCCGCGTCTTCGCCGGTGACCTCGGCGTGGAGCTTCATCCCGAGTTGCGCCATGCTCTGAGCCAGGACGTCTGGGTAGAGGCGCGCGGGGTGTTCGGCCTCGACCGCGGCCTCGATGGAGGCGTACTCGGTCAGCAGCTCCTCGGTAGTCATGGCCAGCCCGCGTTCGCGGGCCCAGGGGACCAGCACGGCCGACAGGCCTGCTTCCCAGTCGATCAGGGTGCCGTAGCAGTCGAAGCTCAGTGCGTCGAAGTCGGTCAGTTTCATCGGTCGCGCTCCCGGATGAGGTGGCTGGGCATGTTCTGGAGTATCACCAGCCAAGTTCGCGGAGCCGGTGGTCATCGATGCCGAAATGATGGGCGATCTCGTGGATCACGGTCCGGCGGACCTGGTCGGCGACATCTTGCTCGGTGCGGCAGATCGCGCAGATCGCCAATCGGTAGATCGTGATGCGGTCGGGCAGCACCCCGGCGTACTGCGACGTACGGCTGGTGAGCGGGACACCCTGGTAGAGGCCGAGCAAGCCGGGCGGGCCCGGCCGGTGCTCGACCGTCACCGCGACGTTGCGCATCAGCTTGCCCAGGTCCTCGGGCAATCCGTCCAGCGCTGTGGCGACCATTTCTTCGAAACGGTCCGGTTCGACGTCGATCACCAGTCCATTGTCCAGCGCCACGGTCCAGGTCCGCGCGGAATGCCGCGCGAGGCGATCCGGTTAGCGGGGCATGAGCGTGTTCACCGATGACGAGCTGGAGTATCTGGCCGGGCAGCGACTGGGCCGGATCGCGACCGTCGGCGCGGACGGCCAGCCTCACGTGGTGCCGACGTCGTTCCGCTACAACGCCGAGCACGACGCCATCGACGTGGGTGGCCTGCGGATGAGCCAGACCAAGAAACTACGGGACGTGCAGCGCACCGGCCGGGCGAGCATCGTGATCGACGACGTGCTCCCGCCCTGGCAGCCGCGGATGATCGAAGTGCGCGGGAACGCGGAGGTCGTCCCGTCGGGCGGCAAGGCGTTTGGCGAACGGTTCGAGGACACCATCGTCCGTATCCAGCCGACGCGCATCGTGGCGTTCGGCATCGACTCGGGCGACCTCTCCTCCAACTCGCGCTCGGTGGACGCGACCTGACCCTGAACCAGGCGATCCGGCGACTCGTTCCCCGTAGCAGAGAGGGATCGACATACCGGGAAACCGGATCACGAATGGGAGCGGGTCATGCGGGTCATGCGGGGTCATGCGTACGGTTGCGCCGGGCGTGGCGTCAGCGGCGCTGGTGGCGGGGTCCTGGGTGGGTCCATCGGCGGCGTTCGGCGCTAACACGGCGGGGAGTTCGGCAGGATCAACGGCCAGATCACCTTCAACGGCCTGCCGCTGTACGGCGTCACCGGCAAGAGGTCGCACCAGAACTTCGCCGACGGCCAGTTCCCGGCCGTCCGGGTGACGCCTTGGCAGGCACGGCTCCCGGGAGTCATGCGGCGTACCCGGTGGCCTTATCCACCACCATCCGCACGACCACGCGGACCGCGCCGGGACGGTCCGCACCGGGGTCCCTGGCGTCGTACTTCCAGGACAGCTGGGTGTCGAGCCGCCGGCCGACGTCGGGGGTCATCGACACCCGGCCCCGCAACTCGACGTAGTTCTCCGGGTCGGCCGAGTCGATCACGGTGAGGCTGACCCGCGGGTCCCGCAGCATGTTGCGGTGCTTCACGCGTCCTTCGACCGTGGAGAACAGCAGGTCACCGCCGTCCCGGCCGACCCACACCACCGAGGTCTGCGGGCTGCCGTCGGGATTCACCGTAGCCAGGACGGCATAGTTCCTTCCGTCGACCAGCCGGAGGGTTTCATCGCTGAGCGGGATACCCATGGCTGGCACGATACCTAGTCTTGAGGCATGGCCATAGCCACTCCGCTGTCGGTTTCTGGGCGCTGGATTACCGACGCCCACGGCAACCGGGTCAAGCTCGCCGGGGTCAACTGGGCCGGGGCGCATCAGGACGCGATGACGCCCGGGGGCCTGGACTACCGGCATCGCAACGAGATCGCCAGCCAGATCGCGGCATGGGGATTCAACAGCGTGCGGTTCCCGTTCGCGCTGCAGACGGTGAGCTGGGGCTCCCCGGTGGCGTCCGCGGGTGTCGCCGCGAACCCGGATCTGGCCGGCTCCACCCCGTGGCAGGTGTACACGGCCTGCGTGCAGGCGCTGACCGGTGCGGGCCTGATGGTGATCCCGAACTGCCACCTGTTGTACCCGGGTTGGTGCTGCTCGGAGCAGGACGGGAACGGGCTGTGGTGGAACCAGAACTGGCCTGCCTCCAGGTTTGCCAGCGACTGGCTGACGGTGGCGACCGCGTTCGCCGGTAACCCGCTGGTGATCGGCTATGACCTCAAGAACGAGCCGAGGCAGGCCACCATCGGCGGTACCGTTTACACCCCGTCGTGGGGTGACGGGAACTCGAACACCGACTTCTGCCAGCTCTATACCAGCACCGCCACGGCTATCCAGGCCGTGGACGCTGATGCGCTGTTCTTCTGCGAGGGACTGTCCTACGCCGGGGATCTGACCGGCACCAAGACCAAGCTGGTGGCGCCGGCCAAGGGCAACTGCGTGGCGTACTCGATGCACGACTATGCCTGGTTTCACTCAGCCGGGCAGTCGCAGGCCGATTACATCACGGCGATGGACAACGCCGGCGGATTCCTCCTGACCGGCGGGACCGCCCCGGTGTGGATCGGGGAGTTCGGCACCGGCAACGACAGCCTCGCCGCCGTCGGCGCCGCCACGGTCATCGGGGCGTCGAGCCCGTCGGACGGCAGCCTCGGGGCATGGTTCAGCAACTTCCTGGCGTGGGCCGGGCAAACCGACGTCGACTGGTGCTGGTGGCAGCTCGACGGGACCATGTGCCAGGGCACCACCCCGCAGACCAACCAGCTGCAGTGGGCGCTCGGCGACCGCGCCACCTACGGGCTGTTCGCCCAGGACTGGACCGGGGTGTCGAACCCGGCGCTGCTGCGAGCCCTGCAGGCCATCCAGGCCCCGACGACCGGACCGGGCGTGCAGGCGCAGGCGCGCAGGGCGGGCTAGCGGCCGTGGAAACGCGGTTCGCGTTTGTCCGTGAAGGCCTGAGCGGCTTCGCGATGATCCTCGGTGAGCCCGGTGTGTATGTGGTGGGTCACTTCCAGGTCCATGCACTCACCTAGCTCGCCGGATACGGCCCGGTTCAGGTTCTCCTTCATGTAGCGGTAGGCGAGCGACGGCCCCTGGGCCAGCCGGCGGGCACGCGCCATGACCTCCCGCTCGAAGTCAGCGGGCGGGAAGATGGCGTTGACGATCCCGAGCCGCTCGGCGTCCTCGGCGCTCAGCCGCTCCGAGAAGTAGTAAAGCTCCTTGGCCTTGCCGCTGCCCACCAGCCGGGTGAGGAACCAAGACCCGCCGTAGTCTCCGGAGAACCCGACCCGGGCGAAGGCGGTGGTGAGCACGGCCCCCGGTACGGCGTAGCGCAGGTCGCAGGCCAGCGCCAGGGACAGGCCAGCCCCGGCCGCGGGCCCGCCGATGGCGGCGATCGTCGGCTTGGGCATGCTCCACAGGCGACCGCTGGTAGCGCGCTGGTTCAGCCGCTGGCGGTGGATGCGGGCGTCGACGGACGGGCCGGTGCCGTTCCCGCCGTCCGCCGCCGCGGCGGCCATGTTCTTGACGTCACCCCCGGCGCTGAAGGCGCCGCCCGCCCCGGTGAGCACGACGCAGCCGACCGCTTCGTCGGCCTCGACCTGGGCCAGGATCGCCCCCATGGCGGACGCCATGGCCGGGGAGAAGGCGTTCCGCCGATCCGGCCGGTTCATCGTGAGCACCGCTACGCCGTCGTCGATCTCGGCCCGCAGATCCTCGGTCCCTGTATCGAGCGTGGTCATGTCACCCTTCCTCGCCGGCGAAGCGAACCCCGCCAATCACCCACGGACCGCCGTCGGGCAGTCCGGCGATGGTCACCTCGGTGATCCCCTCGCCACGACCGCCGCGGGCAGGCACGAACGACAGCCGCTGGCCCGCGTCCGGCAGATCTACCACTGTGGTGTCCCCGCTGTCGGCAGCGGAGATCCCGAGCACCGCCGCCCAGCGCCGGGCGGCGGCGGGCGGGTCGTCGACCTCGATCGTCAGCCCGGTAACGCCACCGGGAGCGTGTTCGGGCGCCTGCCCCGTCCACGCAGGACCCGCCCACCTCCACGATTGCTCTGGGTCCGCCCAGTCCAGCGAAACGATGGCGCCGGGGACATCCCGGGGATGCAGGTGGGTCCCGGCGATGTCGGGCAGATCGGCACTCCAGACCACCCGTACTCCCAGGCTGGCGGCGTTGCGGCGGACCGCGGCCAGGTCCGGGACCTGGAAGATCGCCATGTACCCGCCGTCACCGCCCCGCCGCTGGAGGTACCGGCCGGCGGTGGTATCCGGCTGCGCGGGTGCCACGACCTCCACGAACGTGTCGCCCGCCGCGAACACCGCGTTGGTCAGGCCGAACCGTCCAACCCCGGGGTCGTGGAAGGGCTCCGGCCAGCCGAAGGCCCGGCTCAGCTCGCCAGCCACCTGGCCGCAGTCGCGCGCCACCAGGGCCACCTGGCGCAGTCGCGGTCCGTTCAGCACACCCCAACAATAGGACGCCCGGCCGTCCCGGCGGACGTGGCGCTCACGATCGCGGGCGTTGCTTGACCCCGGCCGCGAGCAGCTCCACGACCTCGGCGATGCGCGCCGGGCGCAGCTCCGGCCGCCGGGTCGTGGCGTCGATCCAGCGGAGGTAGGCCTTGCGGTAGAACTGCGCCAGCGTATCCCAGAACGCCGCGGCGGCCAGGTTGGCCGCCAGCGCGGCGCAGATGTCGTCGGCCAGGTCGTCGCGTTGCGGGCCCTCCGGGGCCAGCTCGACCGCTACGTCGTCGCCGACCATCACGCCCGTGTGGCACATCCACATCGGGGTCACGGCGAGGGCCCAGCCCTGGTCCTCGCGCGCTATCGTCCCGCGGACCTTCCGGCCGTTGAGCGTGCCGCCGACCCGGTGCTCAGTCCTGGCACCCCGCGCCTGATCCGGGTCGAACGGGACCTCGATAACCGCGCCGCCCCGAGGACCAGCAGCGACATGGGCACCGAACCGCTGGACGCGCATGACCTCATCGTGGCACGGCTCAGGGCAGCGCCGCTAAATGGGCGTCGCGGAGGGCCTGGACCGCTTCTTCCCGCGTGCGGGCCGTCTGTACCCGGCGATCCAGGCCGAAGAGCTCGAACAACCGGAGGATCTGGGGCCGGTCGCAGACCACGTGCAGGCTGGTTCCGTGCTCCGCCGCCTGCCTGGCCGTACGGTCCAGCACCCGCAGCCCGGCGGCATCGATGAAGCTGACCTGGCTCAGGTCGGCCACCAGCCGATGACCGGCGGCCGCCAGGGCGGCGGACAGCCGCTCCTCTAGCTGTTCCGCGGTCGCGATGTCGATTTCCCCGGCGGCGATGACCACCGCATACCCGGGCCTTCGCTGCACGTCGAGGGTCAGCGCCGGACCGGGGACGGGGTGTGGCCGACCCGCACGGCCCGGCATTAACGACGAAGTCTCGCGCCGCAAGGCGCGCAACCTGGACTCACCACCTGTCACGATCCCTCCCCCTAACGCGGTAAGCACTACCTTACGTCTGTTTGCGCTGGTTAGCCCCGCCTGCCGGTAGTTAGGTGCAGGAGAAGTCGCTGTTGGCTCCCCGCGCGGTCCACTGGGTGACGGTGACGCTGCCTCCGCCGGTCAGGACGGCCAGGCGGCAGTTCTTCCTTGCCTGCGCGAGCGTCTTGGCGCCCGGGCGCCATTCCGGCAGGCGGTAGAGCGAGCTGGAGGACGGGACCGTGCCCACGAGCGGGTCCCACTGCCTGGTCGTGGAGTAGATGCCGACGGTCCCGCCGATGCGGCGGAAGTAGTCGGCCATGCCCTCCAGATCGGCGCGATTGTCCTTGGCGCTGGACTCCCAGCTGTTGATGGTCTCGACGTCGAGCCACCACCGGTAGCTGCCCGGATCGGCGACGCCGCGGGTTTGCGCATCCAGTTCGGCCAGGTTCCACCCGTACTGCCAGGCGCACGCCGGATTGTTCCCGCCGGCGCAGGCGCCGTAGGGGTCATCGGCGTGGCTCCCGCCGAGGGGGTTGTTGTTACTGGCCGGCCAGTCGGCGATGTCGTGATTGCCGGGGTCCGCGGTGTTGACGTAAAGCGAGGCCTTCGGCTGCCGGGTGGCGCCTGACGAAAGCTGGGCCCAGCTTATTTCCGCCGCCAGGCACGGGTTGGTGGTGTTCGGGAGCCCCTCGTTCACCGCCACGATGCCGAACGCCTGGTCTGACGGGAGCGTTTGGTCGCACTGCGGGTAGGAGACGTCGTTGCCGGTGGTTACGACGGCTTGCCATCCTGCGGCCTCCGCCGCGGCCGGCGCACCGGCCATGACCAGGGAGGCAAGTACCGCCGTCACGGCCATGCTGAACCTCACGCGTCCCCCGATCGATGGCTAGCCCCCGGTCCGTGGGAAAAGCGTAGAGCAGAGGAGTTCTCCGCGCGGCATCACTGGCAGATGACGACGTGCCGTCGTCGCAGCCACGCGGCCACCGCTTTCACGGCGTGGCGGCCCTGATGGCGCGGATCGCCTGCGCGTGCTCTCGCATGGTCTGGTTGCCGTCCGAGCCGGGCTGGCGGCCAAACCCGCAGTACATGGCCACGCCGAAGCCGGCGCCGTCGACGGTCTAGTCGCGGGTGAGCTTGCGGTAGGTGACGCGGTGCGGGCGGGCGGCCTCGGCGCCCAGGCGTTCGATCTTGTTCTTCTCGTAGGCCTCGAAGTTGCCCTCGTACCAGAACCAGTTCGCGCCGCCCTCCCAGGCCAGGATGTGGGTGGCCACCCGGTCGAGGAACCATCGGTCGTGGCTGGTGATGACGGCGCAGCCCGGGAAGTCCAGCAGCGCGTTCTCCAGCGAGGCCAGCGTCTCCACGTCCAGGTCGTTGGTCGGCTCGTCGAGAAGGAGCAGGTTGCCGCCCTGCTTGAGGGTGAGGGCCAGGTTCATCCGGTTCCGCTCGCCGCCGGACATGACGCTGGCCGGCTTCTGCTGGTCCGCGCCCTTGAACCCGAACGCCGCCACGTACGCCCGGCTGGGGATCTCGATGTTGCCGACGCGGATATGCGCCTCGCCGTCCGAGATGACCTCCCACACGTTCTTCTTCGGGTCAATGCGCGCCCGGTCCTGATCGACGTAGGCGATCCGGACCGTCTCGCCGACGCGGATCGTGCCCGCATCGGGCGTCTCCTCGCCGACGATCATCTTGAACAGCGTGGTCTTGCCGACGCCGTTCGGCCCGAGGACGCCGACGATGCCGTTACGGGGCAGGCTGAACGAGAGGTTCTCGAAAAGGCAGCGGTCGCCGAACCCCTTGACCAGGTTGCCGACCTCGACCACCAGGCTGCCCAGGCGCGGGCCCGGCGGGATCTGGATCTCCTCGAAGTCCAGCTTGCGGTTCTTGTCGGCCTCGGCGGCCATCTCCTCGTACCGGTCCAGCCTGGCCCGGCTCTTCGCCTGGCGCGCCCGCGGGCTGGACCGGACCCATTCCAGTTCGTCCTCAAGGCGCTTGCGGCGCTTGGCGTCCTTGGCGCCCTCGACCTTCAGCCGGCCCGCCTTGGTCTCCAGATAGGTGGAGTAATTGCCCTCGTAGGGGTAGGCGTGGCCGCGGTCGAGCTCAAGGATCCACTGGGCCACGTCGTCGAGGAAATACCGGTCGTGGGTGACCGCGACGACGGTGCCCGGGTACTTCTCCAGGTGCTGCTCGAGCCACTGCACGCTCTCCGCGTCCAGGTGGTTGGTCGGCTCGTCGAGCAGCAGCAGGTCGGGCTGGGACAGCAGCAGCCTGCACAGCGCGACCCGTCGCCGTTCCCCGCCGGACAGGCTGGCGACCTCCGCATCGGGCGGCGGGCAGCGCAGCGCGTCCATGGCCTGCTCGATCTGGCTGTCCAGGTCCCAGGCGTCCTTGTGGTCCAGCTCTTCCTGCAGGCGGCCCATCTGCTCGAGCAGGTCGTCTGAGTAGTCGGTCGCCATCTTCTCGGCGATCTCGTTATATTCGGCGAGCAAGCGCTTGGTGTCGCCCACGCCGTCCTCGACGTTGCCGAGGACCGTCTTGGTCTCGTCCAGCTGGGGTTCCTGGGCCAGCAGGCCGACGGTGAAGTCCGGCAGCAGGCGAGCCTCGCCGTTGGACGGCTGCTCCACGCCCGCCATCATCCTGAGCAAGGTCGACTTGCCGGTGCCGTTCGGGCCCACGACGCCGATCTTCGCGCCGGGCAGGAACGCCAGCGTGACGTCGTCCAGGATGACCTTGTCGCCGTGCGCCTTGCGCACGTGTCTCATCACGTAGATGAATTCGGGCATGAAGTCAAGCCTACGGGCACGCGTCCGTAGTCTCGTCCCGCACCGCGGCGGCCTTGGCGTGCAGGCGCACCGTGTTGCGGCCGGCGTCCTTGGCCCGGTACAGCGCCAGGTCGGCCGCGGCCAGCAGTTCGAACAGGTCACCGCCGTGCTGGCCGAGCACCGCCACCCCGATCGAGACGGTGACCCTTATCCTGGCCTCTGCTGCGCAGACGCCCAGCTGGCCCGCGCTGGTACGCAGCCGTTCGGCGATCCGGCAGGCCTCGGCGGCGTCGGTACGGGGCAGCAGGATCGTGAACTCCTCGCCGCCGAACCTGCCCACCACGTCCGACTCGCGGACCTGCTGCCTGAGCTCGGCGGCGAGCAAGCGGAGGACCTCGTCGCCCATGAGGTGGCCGTGCCGGTCGTTGACGCGCTTGAAATGATCAACGTCCACCAGCAGCAGGCCCAGCGGCGCGCCTGACCTCAGCGCCCGGCTGACCTCCGCGTCGGCCTCACGCTGCCAGGCGGTGGCGTTGAGCAGCCCGGTCTTCGGGTCGGTGCGGGCGGCCGCGGCCAGCTGCTGGTGCATGAGGCAGCGCTGCAGCAAGATGACCGGCGGCAGCGCCACGAGGAGCAGCAGGAAGCTGAGCGCGCAGGTGATGGCGACCAGGATGCCCACGCACGTTTCGGTGAGGTCGAGCAGGAGGCTCTCCCGGTCACGCAGGATCGCGACCAGCGCGGCGCCGGGCTCGGCCAGGCGCACGGCGAACGCCGAGATGCCCGTGTTGAGCACGGCGAACATGGCCGCGCAGCCGACCGCCGTCAGCACCACCGCCGGGCGCGTCAGCCAGGCGTCCGGGCCGGCCAGCGAGACGCGGACGGCATCCGGGACGGACAGGTGGAAGGTGGCCGACGCCGCGGCACCGGCCAGCCCGAGCCCGGCCGAATTGAACGCGCGCTGGTAGACGGGCATCCGGCGGACGCGAAGGAACAGCACGACCCCGATGACGAGCGGCGCGAGCATCGCGTACAGCGGCGGCAGCAAAAGCGCGATCGGCAGCCACCACGCGGAGAGAAGGTCCCGTGACATCCCGGACGGCTGACCGAGGCGCCGCATCGCCTCGATGCAGAGCACCGCGGCGCCCACCAGCGCGGCGAACAGGACGACATCGGCCGCCTCCAGCGCCGTCGTAGCGACTTCCCAGCCGATCAGACCTAGGTAGCCGAGGAGGACGGCCAGGACGTACCCGATATAAGAGTTGGGCATTCTCAGCAGTGGCCAGGCCCACGGCCTCCTGACCAGCCGCTGCAGGCCCCGCTGCCGATATCTGAATGTCTCTTGTACTGCTGACATGCCCCTGCCCATCATGAGCCAGGCTGACCCCGGATCGCCATTCCGGTGCTGGCCATCACGTTAGGTAACATTATAGATGCGATGAGTTTCCCCCGCCGGGAAAACCGATAGGTTAGCACGCTTGAATATTTCCGGGACTCATGGGCATTGCGGGATTCGATGGCGTCCGCGGAAGTCTAGCGAAGGTACGCCAATATGGTTACGGATGGTGTCCGTGGTGCCGCACCGGGCGACCACGATATGACGCCGAGCACGCGCGCGCCGGGCGGCACCTTAGACACCCGCGCCCTGGACCCTTGGCCTCTCAGAAGGGCGCGACGGCGCCGGCCGCCTCGTCCTGGTCGAGCGCCGCGTCCTGGTCGAGCGCCGCGGCGTGGTCGAGCGCCTCGGCGTGGTCGAGCGCCTCGGCCTCGAGCGGGGATCCGTCCAGGCTCTCGTCGAGTTCCCGGCCGAACCGCTCGATCGCCTCTTCGTCAAGCAGGTCGCCGTGCGCTGATCCCTCGGCGGTGCCCTGGAATCCCGCAGCCGTTCCCTCGGCCGTGTCCTGGCGCGGGCGCGCCGACCGGATGTAGTTGGCGATGCCCCGGCTCAGGTCGTGCCCGACGGTGTCCGCCATGATCTGGACCTCGGTCCTGAGCCGGCCGAGCTTGTCTTCGTAGCTGGTGGTCCTGAACCGCCCCTTGACCATCACCGGGTCGCCCTTGTGCAGGCTGGCCTTCGCGTGGTCGGCCAGCCTGCGCCAGCAGGTCACGGTGAAGTACGACGCGTCCGTGTCCACCCACTCCCCGGTCTGCTTGTCGATCATCCGGGTCACGACGCCGATCCGTACGTCCGCGACGTGCACGCCGTCCTTGGTCTCGCGCAGGTATGGCTCCCTGGCCACGAAACCGACGAGCGTCACAAATCCGCCCTGGCTCATAACGATTCTCCTTGATGGTTCCCGGCGGCCCCACGCCGTCCGGTCCCTTCCACCGTGGACGACGCACCCGCCCCGCTCCCGATCCGAGCGCCCGCCTGTGGATAACGACCCCGCGAGACGGCCTTCCTGTGGACAACTCGTTGCCTTCCGCAACGCGTTGCGGGACAATGCCTGCCCCCGTGGCGGCGGAGGACGGGGAGAAGCCGGGAGTCAGAGCCGACTCACCCTGGCCATGTCCTCGTCGGTGAGCGAGAAGCCGAACAGGTCCAGGTTCGACTTGATGTGTTCCGGCCGGGCGGACTTCGGGATCACCGGGATCCCGAGCTGGAGGTGCCAACGCAGGACGACCTGGGCGGGCGTGACGCCGTACCTGGCCGCGATCTCGGCCAGGACGGGATCGCCCAGCCGGGCGCCCTTGAGCGGGCTGTAGCCTTCCACCACTACGCCGCGTTCGGCGTGGGCGGCCAGCAGCGCGGGGTCGTAGCGGGCCGGGCTCCACGGGATCTGGTTGACCGCTGGGTGCTCGCCCGTCGCGGCGATCAGCTCATCGATCTGGGCGATGCTGTAGTTGCTCACCCCGACGCTGCGGCACAGCCCCTCGTCCCGCAGCGCGATGAACTCGCGCCACACCCGCGGGGAGGCGGGCCCGCGCGGCGGCCAGTGCACCAGCCACAGGTCCACGTAGGACGAGTCGAGGGCGCGCAGGCTCCCGGTCAGGGCGGCCCGGGCGTCGCCGGCGTCGCGCGCCTGCAGCTTGGTGGTGATGAACACCTCGGCGCGGTCCAGGCCGCTGCCCTGGACGGCCCGGCCGACCTCGGACTCGTTCCGGTACATGGTGGCGGTGTCGATATGCCGATAGCCGACGTCAAGGGCGTACCTGATCGCCTCGTAGGCGCGCCGGCCGTGCAGCTGCCAGGTACCGAACCCGACCATCGGCAGGGCGACCCCGGCGCCCAGGTCCGCCACGGGAATCTCGGTCATACCGCTCACCGTGCCGGATAACCGAGGGCGGCGCGGATCGACCGCGACAGCTCCGCCGGCACGTCCCGCATCAGCAGGTGCACCCCGTCGCAGACGACATCCCGGCCGCCGATCACGACGTGGCGGACGTCCGCGGCGCTGGCCGCGAACACCGCGGCCTCCGTCGCCAGCCCGTCGGCCGTCCCCGCGGTCCGGACGCTGTCCAGGGACACCGTGGTCAGGTCGGCCCACTCCCCCGGGGCGATCTCGCCCGCGTCGGGCCAGCCGAGGCTGGCGTGCCCGGCGCTGGTGGCGGCCCGCAGCAGGTCTTCGGCGTTAAAGTGCCCGCGCGAGCGGCGCGCCAGGCGTTCGGCGTACTCGACACCGCGCGCCTCCTCGAACATGTCCACCACCGCGTGGCTGTCGCTGCCGAGGGTGAGCCCGCAGCCCGCCGCGGCCAGTGCTAGCGACGGGGCGAGGCCGTCGCCCAGGTCGCGCTCGGTGGTGGGGCAGATGCACGCGAACGCCTGGCAGCCGCCGAGAAGCTTCAGGTCACCGGCGTCGACGTGCGTCGCGTGCACGACCGTGGTCCGCGGCCCGAGGACGTCCTCCTCGTACAGCAGACGGGCCGGCGACACCCCGTAGAAGGCCCGGCACGCCTCGTTCTCGGCGCGCTGCTCGGACATGTGCGCGTGGAGCGGGGCGCCGCTGCGGTGGGCCCAGGCCACGACCGTGCGCATCTGGTCCCTGGGCACGGCCCGGACGGAATGGATCGCCGCGCCGACGCGGGCGTGCGGCGTGATCATGCCGTGGGCGTCGTAGCCGAGGCCGGTGACCCGCTGCGCCCAGCGCACGGCGTCACCGTCGCTGAAGCGCACCTGGGGTCCGGCCAGCGGCAGCGGGCCCCCTGCGGCCAGGCCGCCGGCCAGGTAGCAGGTGTCGAGGAGCGTCATCCGCAGCCCGGCCTCGGCGGCCGCGGCGACCATGGCCCGCCCCATGGCGTTGGGGTCCGCGTACGGGCGCCCGTCGGGCTGGTGGTGCAGGTAGTGGAACTCCCCCACGCAGCTCACGCCGGCCAGCGTCATCTCCGCGAACACCGCGCGCGCCAGCACGTGGTAGCTTTCCGGGTCCAGGCGCGCCGCGACCGCGTACATGCGCTCGCGCCAGGTCCAGAACGTCCCGCGGTCCGCCTGGGTGGCCGAGCGCAGCGCCCGGTGGAACGCGTGCGAGTGCGCGTTGGCGAACCCGGGGAGGGTGAGGCCCGCCAGGCGCGCGGTGCCGGCCGGGACGTCGGTAGCCGAGGAAGTGACGGCGGTGAACCGTTCCCCTTCGGCCTCGATCAGGACGTCGCGGCGCACGCCCTGGCCGGGCAGCCAGGCTAGCTCGGCGAGCCAGCACCGGCTCGTCATCGGGGACCGGCCAGGTCCGCGATGACGGCGGCGAGGGCGCGGACTCCGGCCTCGCAGTCGGCCAGGTCGGCGTGTTCGGCGGGTGAATGCGAGACGCCGGTGGGGTTGCGGACGAAGAGCATGGCGGTCGGCAGCCGGGCGGCGAGCACGCCGGCGTCGTGGCCGGCCCCGGTGGGCAGCACGGGGGCGGGCATCCCGGCCGCGGCGAGGACGCCCGCGATCCGGTCCCGCAGGCCCTCGTCGAAGCGGACCAGCGGGGTGTATGACTCCTGCCGCACACTGAGGGTCACCCCCTGTGCCTCGGAGCACCTTTCTGATGCCGAACGAATCGTGGTGACCGTCTCGGCCAGGGTGGCTTCGTCCGGGGCGCGGGCGTCCAGCCACGCCCGCACGGCCGAGCAGACCGCGTTGGAGCCGCCCGGCTCGGCCATGACCTTGCCGAACGTGGCCAGGGCGCCGTTCCCGGCGGCGGCCTCACGGGCGGCGAGGACCGTGCCCGCGTAGGCGAGCATCGGGTCCTTCCGGTCGGCCAGCCTGGCCGTGCCCGCGTGATCGGCGCGGCCGGCGAAGTCCAGGCGCCACCGGCCGTGCGGCCAGATGCCCTCGCCGATGCCGATGGCGTGCCCCATCGGCTCCAGAGCACGGCCCTGCTCGACGTGGAGCTCGACGAAGGCGCCGAGGCCGTCGAGCAGGGAGGGGTCGGGCCCGGTCAGCGCCGGGTCGAGGCCGGCCAAGGTCATCGCCTCGGCCAGGGTGACGCCCTTGTCGTCGGTCAGTTCCCGGGCGGCCTGCGGGTCGACGGCGCCGGTCAGTAGGCGGCTGCCCAGGCACGGGACGCCGAATCGCGCTCCCTCCTCCTCGGTGAACATGACGAGCACCACTGATCGTTCGGGATAAAAGGCCGCCTCGTGCAGCAGGTCGACAGCGGCCAGTGCCGAAGCCACGCCCAGCGCGCCGTCGAAGCCGCCGCCGTCCGGGACCGAGTCCAGGTGGCTGCCGGTGGCGACGGCACCGGGGCGCCGCTCGCCCCACCAGGCCCAGAGGTTGCCGTTGGCGTCGGGCTGCACGGTCAGGCCGCGCTTTTCGGCCTCGCGGGTGAACCAGGCGCGGCACTGGGCGTCGGCGGGGGTCCAGGAGTAGCGGCGGTAGCCGCCGGTGCTCTGGTCGCGGCCCAGGGGTTCCAGGTCGTGCCAGAGGTCGGCGAAGGTCATGGGTTCCCCATCGGGATGCGGACGCCGCGGTCGCGAGCCACCGCCGTGGCCAGGTCGTAGCCGGCGTCGGCGTGCCTGATGACGCCCATGCCCGGGTCGTTGAGCAGGACGCGCTCCAGTTTCTGCGCGGCCAGGTCTGAGCCGTCGGCGACGCAGACCTGGCCGGCGTGGATGGACCGGCCGATGCCGACGCCGCCGCCGTGGTGGATGGACACCCAGGATGCGCCGGATGCCGTGTTGACCAGGGCGTTCAGCAGCGGCCAGTCGGCGATGGCGTCCGAGCCGTCGGCCATCGCCTCGGTCTCCCGGTACGGCGAGGCGACCGAGCCCGTGTCCAGATGGTCGCGGCCGATGACGATCGGGGCCCTGAGCTCGCCGGATTTGACCATCTCGTTGAACCGGAGGCCGGCCAGGTGGCGCTCGCCGTAGCCGAGCCAGCAGATCCGCGCGGGCAGGCCCTGGAAGTGGACCTTCTCCCTGGCCATGCGGATCCACCGGGCCAGGGCCTCGTTCTGCGGGAACAGGTCGAGGATGGCCTGGTCGGTGGCGGCGATGTCGTTCGGGTCGCCGGACAGGGCCGCCCAGCGGAACGGGCCCTTGCCCTCGCAGAACAGCGGCCTGATGTAGGCGGGGACGAATCCGGGGAAGTCGAACGCCCTGGTGTAGCCGGCCAGCTCTGCCTCGCCGCGGATGGAGTTGCCGTAGTCGAACACCTCCGCGCCCGCGTCGAGGAAGCCGACCATGGCAGCGACCTGGGCGGCCATCGACTCGCGGGCTCTTATGGTGAACCCTTGCGGGTCTTCGGCGCGGAGGGCGGGCATGTCCTCGAAGTTGACGCCCCTCGGCAGGTAGGTGAGCGGGTCGTGGGCCGAGGTCTGGTCGGTGACGATGTCGATGGGGGCGTGGGAGTCGAGCAGGCGCGGGAAGATGTCGGCGGCGTTGCCGAGCAGCCCGATGGACAGGGGCTGGCTCTTGTTCTTCGCGGCGACGGCCCGGCGGACGGCATCGTCTGGGTTGTCCGCCTGCTCGTCGAGGTAGCCGAACTCGATGCGCCTGGTGATCCTTGACTGGTCGCACTCCACGCAGATGCACACGCCGCCGTTCATCGTCACGGCCAGCGGCTGCGCGCCGCCCATCCCGCCCAGGCCCCCGGTCAGGGTGATCGTGCCGGCCAGGGTTCCGCCGAAGCGTTTGGCAGCAATGGCCGCGAAGGTCTCGTAGGTGCCCTGCAATATGCCCTGGGTGCCGATGTAGATCCACGAGCCCGCGGTCATCTGGCCGTACATGGTCAGGCCGAGCTGTTCGAGGCGGCGGAACTCCTCCCAGGTCGCCCACTGCGGCACGAGGTTGGAGTTGGCGATGAGCACGCGGGGAGCCCACTCGTGGGTTTTGAACACGCCGACGGGCTTGCCGGACTGGACCAGCATCGTCTCGTCGTCTTGGAGGTCTTTCAGCGTGGCGACGATCGCCGCGTACGCGTCCCAGCTGCGGGCGGCGCGGCCGGAGCCGCCGTAGACGATGAGCTGGTCGGGATGTTCGGCCACCTCGGGGTCGAGGTTGTTCATCAGCATGCGCATCGCGGCCTCTTGGGGCCAGCCCTTGCAGATGAGCTGGCTGCCGCGCGGCGCGCGCACCGGTTCATGGCTCATTTGTGACGTGTCCCGTCTGCTGTCCGTCTTCCTGGCTGGCCGGCTGGCTGGCGATCATGTGCCCATCATGGCGGGGCGGAAATCGGGGTGACAAGCGGGTGAACCGCTGCTAGGTTCGGCGGCTGTGCGGCGGGTCTCGGTGGTCGGCAGCTCCGGAGCCGGCAAGTCGACATTCGCCGCCGCGCTGGCCGGCGTCCTCGGCGTTCCGTGGCTGGAACTCGACTCGGTGTACCACCAGGCCGACTGGACCCCGCTGTCCGCGGAGGAGTTTCGGGGCCGCGTCGCCGCTGTAGCTTCCGGCTCGAGCTGGGTCATCGACGGCAACTACAGCACGGTCAGCGACATCGTGTGGGCCCGCGCGGACACCGTGATCTGGCTTGACCTGCCCAAGCGTACGGTCATGCGGCGGATCATCTGGCGGACGCTCCGCCGGGTGGCCGGCCGGGTCGAGCTGTGGAACGGCAACCGGGAGCGGTGGCGCAATATCTTCACCTTCGACGACCAGGAATCGGTGATCGCCTGGGCGTGGCGCACGCACGGCTCGCGCCGGGAGCGTTACGCGACCGCGCTCGCCGATCCGGCCAATAGCCATCTGCAATTCATCCGCCTGCGCAGTCCCGGGGCGGTGCGGCGGTTCCTGCGTAGCGTTTCGCCCGATCCTCCGGGAGGATTAGGGCTTCGTGGTTGATCGGGTGCATTCCAGAGCCCTATGCCAGCTGTGAATACAGCCGCCGCCGGCTGGCCATCGGGGCGACCATCCGGCTCTAGCCTGGATTTGCGCGGAGGATCCGTGCCCGGCGGAAGATAAGGCGCCAGATACGGCGCTCATTCTTCCGTCAGGCACCGATCTTCCGTGATCATCTGGTGCACGGGAGGCCATGGAGCCTGCTGAGACTTGCGAGACGTGAGCGTTAGGATCCGCGCCGGGTTCGAGCCGTCAGACCGGCAGTGGCACACACCCGCACAGCCAGGCGCGGCCTTAGCGTCCCCGTGCGGGCACTGCGCGGATCCGGTGCACCCCCATCCCCCGGATCCTCCGCAAACCCGGATCCTCCCGCGAGATTTCTCCATGTAGTGGGGTCAGGCGGCGACTAGCTCTTTGGGCTCGGCGATGACGTCGACCAGGGCGCCGTTGCGCATGACGGTGATCGGGAGGGGGCGGCCGATGGCGTCGGCGAACATGAGGCGCTGCAGGTCCTGGGCGGCCCTGACCGGCTTCCCGCCGGCGGTCAGCAGGAGGTCTCCGGGGCGCAGGCCGGCCCGGGCGGCGGGCCCGCCGGCCACCACCTCATGGACGAGCAGGCCGGTCGTCCGGCCCAGGCGTTCCCGCCAGGCCGCGGGGACTGGGCCGGGTATGGTGACCACACCCAGGTAGGCCCGGCGGACCCGGCCGTCGTGCATCAGCGCGGAGACGATCCGGCGGGTGGTCGCGTTCACCGGGACCGCCATGCCGAGTCCGACGCCGGCCACGGCGGTATTGATACCCACCACCCGCGCGTGCGCGTCGGCGAGCGCCCCGCCCGAGTTGCCGGGGTTGAGCGCGGCGTCGGTCTGGATGACGTCCTCGATCAGCCGCCCGCGCGCCGGAAGGGACCGGCCGAGCGCGCTGACCACGCCGGCGGTCACCGAGCCGGCCAGGCCGAGCGGGTTACCGACCGCCACCACGAGCTGGCCGACGACAAGCTGGTCGGCCTCGCCCAGCTCGGCGGGCTCCGGGGTCGCGCCGCTCGCGCGCAGGACCGCCAGATCGGACAGCGGGTCGGCGCCCACCACGCGGAACGGGACCTCGGTGCCGTCGGAAAACGACGCGGTGCCGCCGCCGGCCCCCCCGACCACGTGCGCGTTGGTCAGCAGGAACCCGTCGCCGGTGAAGACCACGCCCGAACCGAGGCCCTCTGCCCTCCCGCCGGGACCGTGGTGTGGCACGCGCAGGCTCGCGACCTTCGGGGTCAGCTGCCCGGCCACGCCGGAAACGATCCGCGAGTAGGCGTCCAGCGCGTCTTCGGGCTCCATCACATCTCCAGGCGGTCCTCAATGATTACAGGATTACACTGTAACTTCGCGGGGAGCTGGCCTTTACCCGGATGGCGTCCGCCTGGAGCGGAATCATCCAGGCGACGCGTGCGCGGCCAACCCGATCGGGTTCCCGGCCGGGTCCAGGATCGTGGCCAGGGTGCGGTCCGGGCCGTCCGCGGTCGGAGGCTCCACGAGCTCGGCACCGTGCTCCACCGCGCGGTCGAGTGTCTCGCCCATGTCAGAGACGTGGATCCAGATCATCGGCCCGCCGTACCGGGACGGCACGCGGTCATCGGTCCACTGGCCGATCAGTCCCGGGGCCTCGAAGTCGGTATAGGGCCGTTCGATGCGCCAGCCGAAGACGGCTTCGTAAAAGGCGGCCGATTGAGTGCTGTCGGCTGCCGGTATCTGCAGGTAGCAGACCTGCCCGTGAACGAGGCTGAGCACCCGGCTGGCCTGCGAGTCTGGCTGGCTCACGATCGCTCCTTCGTTGGCGACTGCGGTGATGGCACACGACCATACTCGGCCAGCGCCAGGGCGTACCACTGACTACGGAAATGTCCTGAATTAAAAGGGTCATGAATGACAATTCATGGCATCGCCATTGCCCATACCGGACTGGTATAGCGTGCTGTCCGCGGGCCCGGCGTTTCTTATGTCAGGCCATATCGAGGTCCGATATGGTAGCGCTCTACAGGTTGTGATCAGGGAATATGGGCCCGGCCGCGCGCAGGGTTCGGGGAATATGCGGCACAATTCCATGAAACCGGTCACATGACACCTATCACCTATAGGGATGATTTCATGTACTTCAACATCCTACGGGCCGCGGCACGGATCGCCGTATTCGGCGGAATCGTGACGCTTGGCCTCGGAACCACCCAGGCGGCGCTGGCCACCCCGCCACCTTCCACGTTCGTTCCGTGTAATACATCGCTGGGTACGGCCATTACCGACGCGGACACCGGAGCGGTTCTTACCCTGGCGCCGGGTTGCACCTACTGGCTGACCGCCGGGCTGCCCTTGATCAGCAAGACGCTGACGATCGTGGGCCACGACTCCAGCGTCACGCGCAGCTATGCGGATGACACCCCGAGCTTCAGCATTTTCTCGGTGCGCTCCGGGGGTGACCTCACCCTTACCAACCTGAACGTCAGGAACGGCGACGGTGACGATAACGGCGGCGCCATCAGCAACGTCAACGGGTTCGTCACGATCAACGGCGGCACGTTCAGCGACAACGACGGTGCGGATGGCGGCGCCGTCTACAACGACGACGGGATCGGGACCCTCACGGTCAACGACGCCACCTTCGACGATAACGACGCCTCCGTAGATGGCGGCGCCATCTACAACGTCGAGGGCTCGACCGTTACGATCCACGGCGGCAGGTTCAGCGATAACGACGCCACCGACAACGGCGGCGCGATCTATAACGACCACACTCTGACGGTGGACGGCGCCACCTTCACCCGCAACAGCGGCGAAAACGGCGGCGCCATCTACAGCTACAACGACGACCCGACGATAAACGGCGGCACCTTCGGCCAGAACTACGCCTCCGACGACGGCGGCGCGATCTACAACGGCGGCCTCATGACGGTCACGAACGCCATGATGGACCTGAACACCGCCGAGTACGGCGGCGCCGTCTACAACGACGACGACGGAAATGTAACCCTGACCGGTGACATGATCATGTTCAACCGGGCTTCCGAGGAGGACGGCGGGGGCGGCGTCTACAACGACGCCGACGGCACCGTCACCCTGACGGGCGGCATGATCATGTTCAACACACCCGACAACTGCGATCCCGACATCACCGGCTGCATCGACTAGCCCTGGTGGCCAAGCTCCACCACGAACCGACCCGTTGACTGGTGGCGGGCGGCGAGGACCTGGAGCCCGGCTTGCCGGGCCAGCTCCGCGAACTGCGTGAGCGTACTGGTCTTGCCGCCCGCCACCAGCATGTCGATGGCCAGGGGCCGCGACGCCTCGTCGGGCGAGACGCCGCCGAGGACGACGACCGTGCCCGCCGGGCGGGCGGCCTCGGCGCAGCGCTGGAGGATGGCCACGGTCTGCTCGTCAGGCCAGTCGTTCAGCACGCTCTTGAGCAGGTACACGTCTGCTCCGGCCGGCAAGGCGTCAAAGAAGCTCTGCCCGGCCAGGGTCACCCGGCTGGCCACCCCGGCGGCATCGATGACCTCCCCGGCCCTGGCGACCGTGCCAGGGAAGTCCACCAGGATGCCCCGCACGTCCGGGTGGCGCTGAAGCAGGCAGGCCAGCATGGCCCCGGTCCCGCCGCCGACGTCGGCGATGCTGCGGACCCGCTCCCATCCACCGGTGAGCTCGATATCGAAGTCGGGGACACCGTGGCCGACCGGTCCCATCAACGCGTCGAAGTCCGCCCCGATCTTGGGGTGAGCGGCCAGATCCTCCCAGAACGGCCGGCCGAAGACCGTGGCGTACGCCGGCTGGCCGGTCCGCACGTAGTCCAGGAGCGTGCCCCACGTGTGAGCCATCCGGCCGCCGATGCCCTCCAGGTCGAGGAAACGGCGGGGGTTCGCGAGCTGCTCGGCGGGCCGGTTGCAGGCGAACCGCCCCGGGGACTCCTCCACGAAGACGCCCTTGGACGCGAGATACCCGAGGACGGCGCGCAGGGCATCGGGGTCGCAGCCGGCTGCGGCCGCCAGATCGGGAACGTCGGCGTGGCCGTTGGCGATGTGCTCGGGGATGCGCAGGGTGGCGGCCACCATGAGGCACCACGGCGTCTGCAGGTCAAGCATCTGGTCCAGGTTGACGCCGCGGTCCTGTTCATGCTGGTCGGCCTCGCCGCTGGCAGTCTCGGTCTCGGTCTCGGCCAGACCGGGCTGCTGGTAAATGCAGAGGGTGTTGCCGGCCGGGTCGGAGAACAAGGCGAATACCTCGCCTTCGGCCGGGTCCGGTGGCCGCAGGATCTGGCCTCCGGCCCGCACTATCGCGTCCATCGCCGCGGCCGCGTCGGCCACCATGATGGAGATGAGGAACCCGGGTTCCGGGGCAGGCGGCCTGCCCGTCACGAAGGTGCCGCTCACCTCGCCGACCGTGTCGTCGAAGGACGTGGAACCGTCTCCCCTGCGCTGGAGCGTCCAGCCGAACGCCTGCCGGTAGAATCCGGCGGAACGGCCTACATCGACGGCCGGGATCTCGATGTAGCAGAGCTTGCCTGTGCGGTAGTTCGGCCGGTCTTCTACCATCGTGACGTGCCCCTTCCCTTGGTCCCCTGACGTCGGGCGGGCTCGCCTGATCCGTCAGACGGCGATCGGCGGGCCGCGGCGGGCCGAGGTCAGCTCGGTGCGGAAGCGCTCGTACTCGGCGAGTTCGCGGCCGGTCGGGACAAGGACCAGGTCGCTGGTGGCGGCGGCGATCCGGGTCATGACCGCGTGGACCGCCTGTTCACGTTCGCGATCCGCGGCGAGCACGACCATGTTCTGGCACCAGGTGGCGATCAGCCAGCCCAGCAGCAGCAAGGCCGCGACCATGACCCCGAGCCACGGCGCCAGGGAGACGTCGCTGATCAGTGACGACGACTTGTGCCCGCCGTGGGCCGCCAGGATCACCACGATCCAGATCAGGCCCGCCAGCGACAGCGCCATCAGCAGCCACTGAGCCACGGCGACCAGCCGCCACCACCCCGTCACCTTGCCGCGCGGCGGCAGCCCGTCGGCCACGGCGGCGCCCAGGACCGCCTGGGCCTCGTCCGCCCGTGACCGGGCGGCCTCACGCACCGTGCGCGACCACGGTTCCGGCAGCGAGGCGCCTACCTCGTCGGCGAAGGCTGTGATGGCGTTGTCGATGTCGGATCGCTGAGCCTGTGCGGCGTCACCGGGATCGGCGGCCGCCGCCTTGCGCGCGGATGGCTGACCACGTAGGCGCCCGGCCAGCCGGGCGGGCGGCCAGCCGATGTAGCCCGCGGCGCTGCGCTCGCGGACGCCGTTCAGCGTCTGGGTGACGGCCGTAACCCCGGCGGCCTTCGCGAATGCGGTGGTCAGCGTACCTGCGGGGCCAGCGGGGACGTACGTGACCGGATCGACCACGGGCGCGCCCGCGCTCCGGCCGTCGAGCGTCGCGTCTTCCCACGGCGGCCGCGACGTGATCGCCGGGGATACCTCCGCCACCGGGGCGGCGGTCGGCTGCCATGGCTGCCACTCCGCCGAGACGGCCGCCTGCCCGTTCCCCGTACCGTCCTGCCACGCCGGACCGGGCGCCGCAAGCGCGCCTTCGGGATCCTTGGCCACGCCGTTGCCCAGATTCCCGCCGCCGTCCGCCTGCTCCCATGGCGGGCGGCTGGCCAGCGGCGACGAGGCCGGCCCGGATCCAGCTCCGGCCGCCACAGCCGCGCCAGCCGCCGGGGGTGCCGACAGCTTCACCGCGGCCGGTTCCGGTGGCTGCCAGCCGGGAACCGGATCGCCTGAATAGACGGCGTACCGGTCTACCAGGGCATCGATGTCCGCGGTGATCCTGTCGGTCGCGGCCCGCCGGGCGGCGACCGCGCTGGCCAGCGAGAGGCGCAGCTCATCGAGGCCTGCTCCGGTCAGCGCCGAGGTCACCAGCACGGGAGTCTCGGTCAGCCCCTCCGCGTCCAGCAGCCTGCGCAGGTCAGCTTCGCAGTCAGCGGCTTGGTCGGGGCTCAACGTGTCGGCCTGGTTGAGCACCACCATGGTCACGGCCGCGTGGCCCGCCAGCGGGACCAGGTACCGCCGATGCACGGCCGCGTCGGCGTACTTCAGCGGGTCGAGCACCCAGACCAGCATGTCCACCAGCTTGACCAGGCGGTCCACCATCGCCACCGACCCCGTGACCACCGAGTCGTGGTCGGGCAGGTCGAGCAGGAGCAGCCCGGTCAGCGATGTCTCGCCCTCATCGAGCGCGCTCGCCCGGGCGTAGCGGTGCCGCCGCTGCACGCTGAGCCAGTCCAGCAACGGGGCGGCGCCCTCCATGCCCCAGACGCAGGCGTGCGAATGCTTCGTGGTGGGCCGCATCACCCCGGCCGGCGAGAAACTCGCCCCGGCCAGGGCGTTGAACAGCGACGATTTGCCGCTGCCCGTACCGCCCGCCAGCGCGACCACGGTGTGCGAGGCGGACATCCGCATCCGCTCGCCCGATCGCCGCAACAGCGTCTCGGTTTCGGCAAGAAGCTCCGGGCTGAACCCGTCGGATCCGGTCCTGCTGGAGCCGATACGGGTCAGTTCGGTGAGCGAGGCAAGCCGGGCGGGCACGTTGGTGCTCGGCAGTCCGGTCACCCCGATCGCGTTCGCTGTCACCTGACCGCCTCGAGCGAGAATTCTGCCTGATACAGCCGGACGGCCGCGGCGTCGTCGCAGGGCCCGGCCTCGTCGATCACCTTGACGAACCTGACCAGTTCCTCGTCGAGCAGCAGCCGGACCCGGTCCAGCAGGTCGGCCCGGGCCCGGGCGAGGATCCCGGCGAGCGTCACCGCACCGAACACGGAGGTAAGCAGCCGACGCGGCTCGGTGTAGATGCCGGCGCCCTCGGCGTCCGCGGGCTCGGGCTGGGGGGCTGGCGCGTTCTCGCCGAGCATGGCCACCAGGACGAGGATGCTGAGCGCCTCGTCGCTGAAGCCGGTGCGCTTGGTCGCGGGCCGGAGGTACTCCACCTCGACCAGCCGGGCCAGATGCTCCTGCCAGGCGCCAATCGCCCGTGCGGCGCGCAGCTGCAGGTCCGGCGCGGACCGGCTGAAGGCGGTGGCCTGGTTAGCCTCGGCCGCGCCCGGTGTACTCCCGTTCCCGCTGGGCCCGAACGCGGCCTCGAAGACCTGCTTCGCGCGCTCGCCGCGGGCCTGTTCCGCGGCGGCGTCCGCCAGTAGGACGGCACCGGCTGGGCTGCCGCGCCAGTTCTCGTCGACGTGCTCGGCGGCTCGGTCCGCGATCGACACGATGAACGACTCGATCGCCGAGCGCAGCGCCCCGTTCAGTTCCGCGGGGCGCGACGGGCCGCGGCGCGCGCGCTTGCCCTTCTTACTGCCCGCCGTCGCGGCCCTGGCCCCGCGACGCGGCCGCAGGTCGCCGCCGACCATGCAGTCCTGCCAGCGGGCGAGCACCTCGCCGTGGAGCAGTGCGCCGTTCTTTGTCCCCGTACTCGCCTCGGCGAAGGCGCGCTCATACGCCACCTCCGCGCCGCGCCGCAGCCGCCCGCGCAGCACGACCTGCGCTTCCACGTGGGCGGCCATCGCCGGAACCCTGGACTTGAACGTGTCGAGGACGCCCGACATGGTCTGGGTCAGCACCGCGACCCGGCGGTCGGCCCGTGCGGCCGTATCGGCAAGCCAGTCGCGGATCGGCTGGTAGGCGTCGGGCGGGAGCATGCCGTCGACGAGCGGGGTCTCCAGGATGACGAACCGGTCCTCGGCGCCGATCCCGTTCGCGTCAAGCATGGCCGTGAAGTGCTCCACGAGCTCGGTCCGGTAGGCCTGCGGCACGCGGGACAGCACCACGCCGAGCGATGCCTTCCTATCCCGCGCGTGCTGGAGGATCTCCCAGACCGGCCCGTCGGCGTACCTGCTGGCGCTGGTCATGAACAGCCAGAGGTCAGAGGCGTCGAGGAACTGGTAGGCGAACTCGTGGTGCGCCTGGACCACGGAGTCGATGTCCGGCGTGTCCAGCAGCGCGATGCCCCGCGGCATGCCCTCGCTCGCCGCGAGGACCAGCAGGCCGTCCCGGCCGGGCCTGGCGAGGCCTTCCTGCCGGACGCGCGGCAGCGTGGGCAGGAAGTTGTTCTCGGCGAACCAGTCCACGTCCTCCGGATGACAGGCGAGAACCGGGCTGTTGGTCGTCGGCCTGCGCACTCCCGTGGCACTCACGTGTGAGCCGACGATGCTGTTCACCAGCGTCGACTTCCCCGCGCCCGTAGAACCCACCAGGGCCACCAGGACGGGCGCGGCGGATCTGCGCACCCGGGGCAGCAGGTAGTCGTCGATCTGGCTGAGCAGCTTGGTGCGTTCGGTCTTCACCTCGGCGGACCCGGTGACCTCGAAGACCAGCGGGACGGCCGCGATGCGCTTCCTCAGGTTGAGCAGCGCCGCCTCGAGCAACCGCGCGTCCACTCGCACGTGGGGCTGGGCGAGGGCCGAACGTTCGGTGGGTGCTCCGGGCGAAGTGGGTGCCTCGGGTGGGGCGGCAGGCGGAGAGGCATCTGCCGCGGAGGGCTCGGAGGCCGCGGAGGGCTCGGAGGCCGCGGGGGACTCGGAGGCCGCGGGGGACTCTGGGACCGCAGGGGGGACGGGGAGGTCGAGGCCTAGATGCTCTGGCTGGCTGGGCTGCGCGGAAGGTGATCCCTGGGCGGCTGCTGCGGGCCACGGGGCGGCCTTGGGCGCCTGAAGCTGCGGGTCGGCCTCGGGCGGCGGGCTTGCCCCGGCTAGTGCTCCGGGTTCTGGGACCTGACCGGCCTGGGACAGCGGACCGGGCTGCGGTGGCTGACCGGCCTTGGGCAGGGGACCGGGCTGCGGTGGCTGACCGGGCTGGGGCAGCGGACTGGGCTGCGGTGGCTGACCGGCCTTAGGCAGGGGACCGGGCTGCGGTGGCTGACCGGGCTGGGGCAGCGGGTCGGATTGGTGCAGTGGGGCTGCCGGGGGGAGCGGGCTTGCCGGGGGGAACGGGCCGGTCTGGGGGAGGAAGCCTGCGCGCGGGAGTTGAGGCTCCCTTGGTGATTGCGGGGACTCGGGCGGAAGGGGAAAGGCGGCGGCGCCCGGCGCGAGTGGTCCGGAGGAATCCGGGGCAGGCATCACGATGGTGTCATCCCCGTTACGCCGCTTGTCCTCACCACCTAGAACATCATCGGTCACATGGCTCTCGGCAGCCACAGCAGCAGCAAACTCGTCCTTCCTACCGGACGCAGATGCTGCTGACGCTGCCACGCCCCGACCTTCCATCGCTCTAGCGGCCTCCTCTGCCCCGGCTGACCTGCCCTAATTCCTCGCGGGATGCAGCGGTCTGCCCGGGTTCGCTCCAGCTAAATCGCCTGGCACGCGGATCCTATCCCGTCTGTCAGGCGGTTACACGGCGCATGAGTTCTGTTATCTCCGCCGCGATGCCTATTACGTCGCCTACCACGATGACCGCTGGCCACCTCAAACCCTCCTCTTCGACCCGTCTTTCCACTTGTTCCAGTGTTGAGTTAATTGTGCGCTGAGTCGGCAGAGTCCCGTCTGCGATTACAGAAACGGGTGTACTTGGACTGCGTCCGTGCTTGAGCAGCTCCTTCACTATCGCACCGATCCGCTCCACGGCCATCAGCAGTACCAAGGTTCCGCGACTACCGCCGAGTATCTCCCAATCGACGGAAGACCGCTCGTCATCAGGCGGAACATGAACCGACACGACGTGGAAGTCTTGCGCGACGCCGCGGTGGGTGACCGGGATCCAGGCGGCGGCGGGGACGGCCACCGCGCTGGTAACGCCGGGCACGACGGTGACCGGGATCCCGGCCCGCAGGCACGCCAGGACCTCCTCGGCGCCCCGGCCGAAGACGAACGGGTCACCGCCCTTGAGCCTGGCCACGAAACGCCCCGCGCGGGCGTGAGTAATCAGCGTGGCGTTGATGTGCTCCTGTGCGGTGGCGCGACCGTAGGGAATCTTGCTCGCGTCGATGATCTCAACGTCCGCGGGCAACTCGTCCAGGATCGAGCGCGGGGCCAGCCGGTCTGTCACCACGACGTCGGCCTCGGCGAGCAACTGCCGCCCGCGCACGGTGATCAGGCCCGGATCGCCTGGCCCGCCGCCGATGATCGCTACTGTGCCAGCCCTGCGGGGAGTATCTGCCCGGAGGGGTGACCCCCCTGAAACCCCCCGATCTTGGGGGGGAACCTTTCCCGAGCCCCCTCGGCCCCCCGGCCTGCCCGGGGGAAACTGGCCGGAGCTGAGTCCGGCCAGGATCGCGTCCCTGATCGCGGCGCTGTGCCGCGGCTCACCGGTGATCACTCCGACCCGGACGGTGCCGACCTGGCCAGAGGCCGGGGTCCACGCAGGCGACGCCTCCGCGTCGTCGGCGCGGACGCACCAGATCCGCTGCTGCTCGGCCGCCGCGGCGACGGCTGCGTTCGCCGCGGGGTCGTCGGTGCAGGCGCAGACGAGCCAGGCACCAGCTTCGTCGCCAGGCTCGTAGCGGCGCGCCACCCAGCGGATCCGGCCGGCCGTGGCCAGGTCCTCAAGCCCGATGGTGAGCGACGGGGACACCAGGAGGATGTCCGCGCCCGCGTCGAGCAGCGCCGGGACCCGGCGGGTTGCCACCGCTCCCCCGCCGACGACCAGGACGCGGCGGCCCCGCAGGCGGAGCCCAAGCAGGTACGGGTCCATACGCGGCCGCCTAGAGCTTGTCGGTCACGCCCGCGGAATCGAACGTGGCCACGTCACGCAGCGCGCGCGCCGCGCTCTGCACCAGGGGCAGGGCCAGCACCGCGCCGGTGCCTTCGCCGAGCCGCAGCCCGAGGTCGACGAGCGGGCGCAGCCCCAGGTGGTTAAGGGTAATGGCATGCCCGGGCTCGGCGCTCTGGTGGCCGGCAAAGCAGGCGGCGACCGCGTCGGGGGCCAGCGCCACCGCGGCCAGCGCGGCGGCGCCCGCGATGACCCCGTCCAGGATGACCGGGACGCGCAGCGCGGCCCCGCCGAGGATGAACCCGGCCAGGGCGGCGTGCTCGAAGCCGCCGAACGCCGCCAGCACGCCCACCGGGTCCGCTGGATCCGGCCGGTGCCTGGCCAGGCCGCGGCATACCACGTCGACCTTCCTGGCGAACGTCGCCGCGTCGATGCCGGTGCCCCGCCCGGTCGCCTCGGCCGGGTCGGCGCCGGTGAAGGCGCAGATCAGCGCCGCTGACGCGGTGGTGTTGGCGATGCCCATGTCCCCGGTGATCAGGCACCGGTTGCCCGCGGCGACCAGGTCCCTGGCGATCTCCGCGCCAACCGTCAGCGCGGCCACCGCCTGGTCGCGGGTCATCGCGGGTCCTTGCGTGAAGTCCGCGGTGCCCGGCGCGATCTTGCGCGGCAGCAGGCCGGGGACGGCTTCGAGCGAGGCGGCCACCCCCACGTCGACCACGGTGACCTCAGCACCGGCCTGCGCCGCGAACGCGTTGACCACCGCCCCGCCGGCCAGGAAGTTGGCGACCATCTGGGCGGTGACCTCCTGCGGCCACGGGGTCACCCCCTGCGCGTGCACGCCGTGGTCGGCCGCGAAGACCGCCACGCAGGCGGGCTCGGGCAGCGGCGGGGGGCAGCTGCCGGCCAGGCCGGCCAGCCGGACGGACACATCCTCGAGCATGCCGAGCGAGCCTCGCGGCTTGGTCATCCGGTCCTGGCGCTCCCGCGCGGCGGCCATCGCCGCCGCGTCCGGCGGGGAGATCGCGGCGATCACGTCGGCGAGCGGGTCCACTGGTTCCTCCCCGGGTAGTCCGCGCCGGCCGTACTGCTCGGCGTGCACCGCCCAGGACAGCGGGCGGCGGCGCGCCCAGCCGGCGGTCGCGAGTTCTGGTTCAGGCGCGAATTCTGTCACGTAGCCCACGCACAGGTACGCGATCACCTCCAGGTGCGCGGGCAGCCCGAGCTCCGCGGCCAGTTCACGCTCGTCAAAGAAGCTCACCCAGCCCGCGCCGAGGCCCTCCGCCCGGGCCGCCAGCCACAGGTTCGCCACCGCGAGCACGCTGGAGAAGTCGGCGGTCCTCGGCTGAGTGCGCCGGCCCAGCGTGTGCCGCCCGCCGCGGGTCCTGTCGCAGGTCACGACGATATTGACCGGTGTGTCCAGGATCGACTCGATCTTCAGCCGGTCGAACGCGCGGGCGCGGCCGCCAGGCAGCTCGTCCGCATACTCGTCGCGGTGCCTGCGGGCCAGCGCGGCGATCCGTTCCCGCCGGGCCCGGTCGGTGATGACGATGAAGTCCCACGGCTGCGACAGGCCCACCGACGGCGCCTGGTGGGCCGCGGCCAGCACCCGCCCGAGCACCTCGGCGGGCACCGGGTCGCCCCGGAAGCCCTGCCGGACGTCCCGGCGCTCGGCGATCACCCGGTACACGGCCTCCCGCTGGCCGGCCGGGTAGCCGTTCCGGTCTCCGTCACGCGGCGCGGCCGGGCCGGGGTTCCGGTCGTCCTGCTGGCCGGCGGGGTCGCCGTTCTGGTCGTTCATCCGGGTGTCTCCTCGCGGCTGGCTATCTTCCACAGGGCGGTGAACGCCGCGGCCGCCGTGGCCGCGCCGCCCTTCTCCGAGACGTTGGTCAGGGCGGGCAGGCCGCTGATCCGCAGCGCGTCCTTCGCTTCTGCCGCGCCGAGGAAGCCGACCGGGACGCCGATGACCAGCGCGGGTTCTACCTCGCGCCCCATGATCTCGGAAATCGCCTCGGGCGCGCTGCCGACCAGCCAGATCGCACCCGGCCCCGCCTCGCTGAACGCCAGCCGGACCGCGGCCGCGCCGAGGGTGATGTTCGCCGTGCGCGCGAGCCTGGCCGCCAGCGAGTCGGCCGCCTTGCAGATCACCGGGTACCCGGTCACGCCCGCCGCGAGCGCGGGCGTGTCGGCGACGACGCGGACGCCGCGGCGCAGCGCCAGGACCCCGCCCGCGAGCGCCCCCTCGTCGCAGACCAGGTCGGTGACGTAGTCGAAGTCCGCGGTCGCGTAGATGACGCGTTCCAGCACGGCCCGGCTCAGCGGCGGCAGCGCGCTCAGGTCGATCCTGGACCGCAAGATCCGGAACGCCTCGGATTCAACCGGATCGTCGGACTTCATGCCTCATCTTTATATCTTTAACGCGTCGGCCGGGCGCGCCTGGCGCCGGGTACACTGGCCCGGCCGGTCCGACCTCGCGTTTGCCAGCCATATACCAGGAAACTCTCAGCGCATCCCGGTAGCGTGAGCGAACGAATGTCGGTAGAACCGGATGGCAATTCCCGCTGCCTGCGAGCATGCAGGTGTGACGCGCCGGGCGACCGCAACCTGGCGCGTGCCGACAGGTGAGATAGTTACAGGCTGAACGGAGCACGCATGGCGAGTGGTTCCCGCGTACTTGTTACCGGGGGGGCCGGCTTCATCGGCCGCAGGGTGGTTCGCCGCCTGCTGGCCGAAGGACACGATGTGACCGTGGCCGACCTGCGGGCGTTCCCAGACCCGGAGGTCCGGTCGGTGGTCGGCGACCTGTGCGATCCGGACGGGCCGCGACGGGCCGTCCAGCCGGGCACCGACGTGATCATCCACCTGGCCGCGTTCACCTACGTGCTGGCCTCGATAGCCGATCCGGTGAGCACCCACCGGCTCAACGTGGACGCCACCGCCCGGCTGCTCGAGCTGGCCCGCGAGCACGAGGTGGGGACCTTCCTTTTCGCGTCGACGAACGCGGTGACGGGCAACGTCGGCGGCGCGACGATCACCGAACAGACCGTGCTGCGCCCGCTCACCCCGTACGGCGCGACCAAGGCCGCGGCGGAGATGCTGATCGGCAGCTACGCCAACTGCTACGGCATGGCCGGCGCGTCGCTGCGGTTCTCCAACGTCTACGGCCCGGGGATGACCGAGAAGGACAGCTTCGTGCCCCGGCTGATGCGCGCGGCGCGGGACGGCGAGGGCGTCCAGGTCCGCGGCGACGGCACCATGCTCCGCGACCTGGTGCACGTGGACGACGTCGTGCAGGGCATCATGACGGCCTGGACGACGAAATACAGCGGCCCGCTGATCCTGGGGGCCGGGCGGTCGGTCACGGTAAACGAGATGGTGGAGACGGCCCGCCGGGTGACCGGCGCGCCCATTCCCGTCGAGCACGTGCCCGTCCCGAACGGGGAAATGCCAGCCGTGGTGGTGGACATCTCCACGGCGCTGACCATCGGCTACCAACCGACCCACGACCTGGAGACGGGCATGGCCACGGTCTGGCCGGATTTTGACCCCAACCACCCGGGGGCCCGAGCAGCAGCGGAGACCCAAGCATGATCTACACCAACAGCAGGGACCAGGCGGCAGACGACGCGGCCGAGGCGGCGTTCGCCGACGCCTACGGCGAGCGCGCCACGCACCTGCCCCCGGTCGCGATCGTGATCGCCGCCTACAACGAGGAAGGCGCCGTCGGCCCGGTCGTCGAGGAGCTGCCGGCCGAGGTGTGCGGGCTGGCCACGGCGATCATCGTCGTCGCTGACGGCTGCGCCGACGGCACCGCGAAGGAGGCTGCCGCGGCGGGGGCCATGGTCTGCGACGTGCCGGTCAACCGGGGCCAGGGTGCCGCGCTGCGGCTCGGTTACCGGCTGGCCCGCCACGGTGGCGCGGCCTACATCGTGACCAGCGACGCGGACGGCCAGTACAACCCGGCGGAGATCCAGCGGGTCCTGGCGCCCGTCGTGGCCGGCGAGGCGGACTTCGTCACCGGGTCACGCAGGCTCGGCAGCCAGGAGACCAAAGACATGGTCCGCCGGTCCGGCGTCCTGTTCTTCGCCTTCACCATCAGCCTGCTCACCGGCCAGAAGGTCAGCGACACGACGTTCGGGCTGCGGGCCATGCGATCCGAGGTGACCGGCGCCGTCCAGCTTTCCCAGCCGCAGTACCAGGCGTCCGAGCTGCTGATCGGGGTCATCACCCACGGCTACAAGCTGGCCGAGGTGCCCGCCACCATTCACCGCAGGCGGGTCGGCGAGAGCAAGAAAGGCCAGAACCCGCTCTACGGGCTGCACCTGCCGGGCGTGAACAACTTCTTCTACGGGCTGCGCTTCGCGCGGGTCGTCTACGGCACCTGGTGGCGCGAGCACCGGCGCGCAGGGCGGACGGAGTCCGCAAATCAGGCAGAGCAGTCCCGGCCTGGCCGGCCCTCGTCGTCGGGCAGCGCGCGCATCGGGCCGGTGGATTCCGCGGCGACGGCGAAGGGCTCGGGCCCGGAGTCGGTCGACGCGACCGCTTCCTCGGCGGCGGCGGGGGGCTGCGGCGACCGCGCGAAGAGGACGTAGTGGAAGAACAAGAACCGCACCAGGAACGTGAACAGGTTGGCCACGCCGTACACCAGGGCGAGGTAGACCGCGCGCTCGGTCCCGTGCAGGTGCCACCAGGTCGCCGGGTGGTAGCCGAGGTACTTGTCCGCCAGCTCGAGGACGACGATGACGATCGCCGAGACGATGCAGAACGGCACGGTCTCCTTGAGGACGTTCGGGCGGCCCTTCCGCTCCCACGCCCACCGGCTGAGCAGGTAGCTGACCACGACGCCGGAGAACCAGCCCACCAGCGTCGCCACGGTGGACGACAGCTTGAGCGGCGCGGCGCAGATCACGTAGACGATCTCGCTGGTGGCGAACGCCGAGATGGCCGCGATCGCGAAGCGCCCGAAGCGGATGCCGAGCGTCGTGCGGGCCTTGCGGACGATCGTGTCGCTGAGCCGATTGGTTACCAGAGCCATTGCCGTCCTAGGTTAGCTAGCCGACCATGTGATGAGGATCAGGTATACAGTACGGAAACCGCAGGCCGGTAAAGCTAACTCCGGCGAAGCCGCCCGGTGCGACTAGGCGAGGAGGGTGTTCAGCATCCGCACTCACAGCACGTTACCCGCCCCGTGCGGTACCACGCACGAAGGCACACGAAAGTCAGACGAAATGACAGAAGGACACGGTAGGAGCCGGAGAATGAAAATCTTGGTGTTGGGCGGGGACGGGTATCTCGGCTGGCCCACGGCGTTGCACCTGTCGGAGGTGGGCCATGAGGTGGCGGTGGCCGACAACTTCGTCCGCAGGCACTACGACGACGAGCTCGGGGTGGAGTCGCTGGTGCCGATCGAGCCGCTGCGGACGCGGATCGCGACCTGGCACGAGCTGACCGGCAGGCAGATCGGGATGTACATCGGGGACCTGACCGACGCGATCTTCACGTACCACATCATCCGGGATTTCGAGCCCGACGCGGTGGTCCACTTCGCCGAGCAGCGGGCCGCTCCGTACTCGATGATCGACCGGGCGCACGCGGTGTACACCCAGCACAACAACGTGGTCGGGAACCTGAACCTGCTGTTCGCGATCGCCGAGACCAACCCGGACATCCACCTGGTCAAGCTCGGCACGATGGGCGAGTACGGCACGCCGAACATCGACATCGAGGAGGGCTGGCTGGACCTGGAGCACAACGGCCGGACCGACCGGGTGCTGTTCCCCAAGCGGCCTGGCTCGTTCTACCACCTGTCCAAGGTG
>Ga0335074_10000114_pt1 | contig 137315 bp, 124 predicted proteins | sample Lox_Sample_23_FD_206715 | JGI IMG/M metagenome (GOLD analysis project Ga0335074, IMG submission 206715) | Soil microbial communities from Loxahatchee National Wildlife Refuge, Florida, United States - Lox_Sample_2.3 | ecosystem: Environmental > Terrestrial > Soil > Wetlands | place: USA...
CTAGGTGAGACCCATGTCCCGACTCATGAGCGACCTATCACCTGAGACACATGTCGTGAACCCACACACCTCCTCCGGCATCGGTCGCCCACGGGCGTTTGACGCAGGTAACCCCTGGTCTATCACCGCAGGCATGTTCGACGGCGTCCGCGACGACTACCGCCGCATCCTGCCGATCCACCGCTGCGATCAGCCGGAACATCGTCCCGTTCTTAGCGGATCTGTAGGCCAGCCGGTCGGCGGGTCAGGCAACCCGGAGGGTGGAGGGGTGTTGGTCTTGACCCGGGGCACCCGCGTCCTACCCACACAGAGCGAGCGCACTCCCATCGACGAAGGCCGGGTGCAGCATGGCGACGCGGATCGTCTTCCTAAACGGTCAAGAAACGGCAGTCACCGAGACCGAGGACCAGGTGGTCCAGGCGGTCAGACGCGACCATCCCAACCCGGTGAAGCTGGAGGGCACCGACGGGGTGGTCCTCTACGTCAATTGGGCGCACATCATCTCGGTCGGCCCCCGGCCCTTGCCGGTGCCCTAGGCCGACGGTCAGCCGCGATCGTCGAAGGGGCCATGCCAAAGCCACCCCTCACGCCGGGCCTGGAGCACCTGCGCCATGAGCGCCGGGTCTCCATCACCGTGCTCGGCCGTGAAGACTGGTATCACCACGTCACACTGCGCGGACACGCGGCCGAGCTGACACCGGATCCGCAGTTCTCCGACATCGACCGCCTGTCTGAGCACTACACCGGACGGGCCTATCCTCAGCGGGACAGAGGCCGGGTCAGCGCCTGGATCGAGGTGACGTCCTGGCATGCCTGGGCGGTGATCGGGCCCTGGACGGCCGGGCGCTGACAGGCGGGCGGGTTGACGTTGGTGCACGGTGGCGCCCGGAGCCCGTCCGGGGCCGGCTCCGCCACCCCAGTGCGGCCGACCGGCGGGGGCTCGGCAAGGCGGCCCGGGCGGTGGTTCCGCGCTCGAGGCACGGCAGCTGGGAACCGCACCCGTCCAGGCCGGACCCGATTGAGCTGCTCCAGGAGCAGGCGAGCACCCGTCTGCCGGAGCTGATCCCCATCCGGTACGGCCGCATGCTTGTCTCGCCGTTCACGTTCTACCGAGGGGCCGCGTGTGTGATGGCCTGGGACCTCGCCCAGGAGCCCCGTACGGCCCTGAAGGCCCAGCTGTGCGGTGATGCCCACCTTTCCAACTTCGGCACATTCGCCGGTCCGGACCGCCGGCTCGTGTTCGGGATCAACGACTTCGACGAGACGCTCCCCGGCCCGTTCGAGTGGGACGTCAAGCGGCTGGTCGCCAGCTTTGAGGTCGCCGGACGCGATCGCGGCTTCGGTCGGGGTGCGCGGCGGTCCGTCGATCTAGGCGTCGCGCGCTCCTACCGGGAGGCCATGCGCAGCTTCGCGGAGCTGCGGGCACTGGAACTCTGGTACGTCCACCTCGACCGTGACCTCGAGGAGATCGTCCGGAACTGGGCATCGCGGATCAGCCGGAAGCAGCTCAGGCACTTTGAACGCAACATCGCCAAGGCGCGGGCGAAGGACTCGCTGCGTGCGTTCGCCAAGCTCACGCGGGTGGTGGACGGGCATCCGCGGATCGTCCACGATCCGCCGCTGATCGTCCCCATCGAGGCGCTCGCCCGCACGGATGACCCGGAGAGACTCGCGGCGGCGGTCGAAGCCGTCCTGCACTACTACCGCCGCACACTGCCACGGGACCGGCGGAGGCTTCTTGAGCGATACCGGTACATCCACGCCGCCCGCAAGGTCGTGGGGGTGGGCAGCGTGGGCACGCGGGCCTGGATCATGCTGATGCTCGGCCGCGATGACCACGACCCGCTATTCCTGCAGATGAAGGAGGCCGAGGCGTCGGTACTGGAGCCGTATCTCGGCCGCAGCGAGTTCGAGAACCACGGCCAACGCGTGGTGGAGGGCCAGCGGCTGATGCAGGCGGCGAGCGACATCATGCTGGGGTGGATCCGGACGACGGAGTGGATCGACGGCGTCAACCGCGACTTCTACCTTCGCCAGCTGTGGGACGGCAAGGGCTCTGCCCCCGTCGACGTGCTCGACTCGGACGCCCTCGGCCGCTACGGCGAGTTGTGCGGCTGGGCCCTTGCGCGTGCTCACGCACGCTCAGGCGACGCGATCGCGATCGGCAGCTATCTCGGCGCCGGGAACACGTTCGACCGGGCGATGTGCGCCTTTGCCGACAGATACGCCGATCAGAACGAACGAGATTATGAGGCTCTCAGGCATGCCGCCGACGCCGGCCGGATCACCGTTCGGGCTGGGCTGTGACGAGCGGGGCGCGTGCGGCGACGAGCACGGCGCAGCCAGTCGCGCTCGCACGCGACCCGGAGGAACAGCGTCCTGTTCCTGGCGATTACAGCGCTAAGAACGCTGAAGGACCGCCGAGATGTCGAGCAACATGGCAACCCGGTCTCCAACGAGCAGGTTGCCGCTGCGTAGCGCCTGGTTGAACTTCATGTCGAAGTCGCTCCGGTTCAGAGAGCTGACGGCCTCCAGGCCGGCACGAGTGTTGCCCCACGGGTCGGTGTCAGACCCCTGGATCAGGACATCGAGCTTGATCTCGCGCGTGACCCCGTGCATGGTGAGGTTGCCGGTGACGCGGGAGGACTCGTCGTCGATCGCCTCCACGCGCGTGGACTCGAAGACGATCTCCGGGAACTGTTCGACGTCGAAGAAGTCCGGCGACCTGAGGTGCTCGTCACGCTGCGGCTCGTCGGTATCGATCGATGCGACCTTGACGGTCCCGTAGGCCCGGGAGTCGGCGAGGTTCTCCTTGATTTCGAGCGTGCCCTCAAGCTCGGTGAACTTCCCGCGCACGGTCGCTATGCCCATGTGCTTAACCGAGAACCCGACACTCGAGTGCGCCGGGTCGACCTTCCATGTGCCCGTCGGGATCAGCGGACGGGTACGGGCCGCTGTTTCAGTCGCCATCTAGGTCTCCCATGAGTCGCTGGCTGTTCTCGAGGTAGGGATAGGCCTGCAGACGCGTCTGCCAAGTCGACGTCGCCACTCGGGGGGAAAAGATTGAGACACATAGGCCGCGGCCTACAGCGCCGGAGTAATCCACCAATTGATCCTCAGGAGGAACCATGGCGAAGGAATTGGAGGGCCAGAAGGTCGCGATCCTGGCGGCAGACGGGGTCGAGCGAGTCGAGCTGGAGCAGCCGCGCGGAGCGCTGCACGGAGCCGGCGCCGAGACGGAGCTTCTGTCGATCCACGACGGCGAGATCGAAGCCCGGCAGATGGATCTGGAGCCGGCGGCCACGTTCAAGGTCGACAAGGTCGTGTCCAACGCCTCGGTCGAGAACTACGACGCGCTGCTCCTTCCGGGCGGGGCGGTGAATCCCGACAAGCTGCGCATGGATGCCGACGCGGTCGCGTTCGTCAAAGCGTTCGCCGAGAGGGGCAAGCCAATCGCCGCGATCTGCCATGCGCCCTGGACGCTGCTGGAGGCGGGGGTGGTGGCAGGTCGGCGGCTGACCTCGTGGCCGAGCATCCGGACCGATCTCCGGAACGCCGGCGCCACCGTGGTCGACGAGGAGGTGGTGGTCGACGGGCAGCTGACGACCAGTCGTTCGCCAGCGGACCTGAAGGCATTCTGCCCGGCGATCGTCGAGCAGTTCGCTCAGGCGCGCGAGCACGCGCACGCCTGAGCCCGTGGGGCATCAAGAACCGGCTTGCGCGGCCGGCCGTCGGCGCGGGCGCCCCTTCACGTGGGGCGCCTGACGGCGGTCGGCGCGGCCGCCTCGGACTCCGGTGGCTGGCGACGCGCTCATCACGCCTCCCCGAGTCCAGGGACGCGAGACAGGGTCACCTGCCGCGATCGGGCGTGCTACGCGGCCTTGACCTCAATCCGACGCGGCTTGGCCTGGGCGGCCTTCGGGACGCGCACCGTCAAGACGCCCTCGTGCAGGCTCGCCTCGATCTTCTCCGGATCGGTCTGACCCGGCAGCGTCACCCGGTACTCGAACTGCCCGGTCCGGCGGGTCCGCCGGCGCACCACGCCTTTGCGCTCCTTCTCCTTGATCTCGCCGCTGATCACAAGCTCGCCCTCGCGCAACTCGACGTTGACATCCTTGCGATCGACTCCGGGGAGCTCTGCCTCCACGATCCACGCGTCGTCGGTTTCCTCGATATCGGCCTGCGGCATCCACGCGCCGCCGTTAGTCAGGCCAGGCAAGGACACAGCCTCCATCAAGCGCCCCATCTCATCCTGTAGCTGCTCGAACTCGCGAAATGGATCCCATCGCTGGATCGGGCGAGTCGAGGCGGATTCAGAACGGCGTACGGGGACTGGCATATCGCCCTCCTATCGGTGGTTGGTTACTCCCTGTGGCGCAGGGACGTTCTCGTTCTCGGAGTTAGGCCGCCCGGGGGTGAGGCCAAGGTCAACCTGGGAGGTCGATGACCGCGGGGATTGGAGTGCCCCCGGCGCGGCCTACCTCATTCCTCGTGCGCGCTGGATCCATCTCCGACGGCGAGATTGTGCTGCGGCTGGCGATCGTGGTGGTCCTGTGCGGCGCGATCGGGCTCGAGCGGCAGGCGCGAGACGAGATCGCGGGGCTGCGCACCCACGTGATCGTGGGCGTTGGGGCGGCCCTGTTCACGCTGGTCTCGGCCTACGGGTTTACCGAGTTCAGCCAGTCCCGGATCGATCCGACGCGGATCGCGGCCCAAGTGGTGTCCGGGATCGGGTTCTTGGGCGCCGGGGCGATCCTCCGGCACGGAGCCACCGTCCGCGGCGTCACCACGGCCGCGGCATTGTGGATCTCGGCGGCGATCGGGATGGCCACCGCTGCGGGGTTTTACGCCGGAGCGGTGGCTACAACCGCGATCGCGCTGGTGGCGCTGGTAGCGCTGCAGAGGCTCAAGCCCGTGGTCAGGCGACGCATCACCGGCGAGACCCTCAGCCTCGAGGTCGATCTCGTGCCTGGCGCCTCGGTCAGCTCGCTGCTCGGCGAGCTGCGGCGACGGAACCTGCACGTCGAGGGGTTCGAGAGCCAGGTCCTCGACGACGGCTCCGAGCGCCTCCGGGTCGACGTTCGCGGGCCGGCGCCGCTCGACGTCGACGACATTCTTTCCGACCTCGCCCACATCGACGCGGTGGCCCGAATCGGCCTCGCCCTGCTGCACTCGCCGGACCTCGAGGCCGCCGAGGACGGTCCCCCGCGAGGTGGGCGCCGCCCAGGCCGGCTCATGGCCCCAGCTCGTCGATGAGGTCGGCCACCGAGTCCACGATCCGCGACGGCCGGTAGGGGAAGCGGTCGGCTTGGTCGCGGTCGGTGACGCCGCTGAGGACGAGGATCGCCTCGAGCCCCGCCTCAAGTCCCGCGACGATGTCGGTGTCCATGCGGTCGCCGATCATCGTGGTGCTCTCCGAGTGCGAGCCGAGCGCGTTGAGCGCCGAGCGCATCATCAGCGGGTTCGGCTTGCCGACGAAATAGGGATCGACGTCGCTCGCGCGGCTGATCAGCGCCGCGATCGAGCCGGTGGCCGGGATCGGGCCAGCCGTTGACGGGCCGATCGGGTCCGGGTTGGTGGCGATGAACCGAGCGCCGCCGACCACCAGCCGGATGGCGTGCGTAATCCGTTCAAACCCATACGTTCGCGTCTCGCCCAGCACCACGTAGTCGGGGCTGAGGTCGGTCAGCGTGTAACCGGCCTCGTGAAGCGCGGTCGTAAGACCGGCCTCGCCGATCACGAACGCCGATCCGCCGGGCCGCTGCTCGTGAAGGAAGCGCGCGGTCGCCAGCGCCGAGGTCCAGATCGCCTGCTCGGGCACCTCGAGGCCGTTGGCCTGAAATCGCGCCGACAGATCCCGGCGCGTATGGATCGAGTTGTTGGTGAGTACGAGAAAGGGCAGCTCAAGCTCGCGCAGCCGCGCCAGGAACTGATCGGCTCCCGGGATCAACTGCTCCTCGTGGGCGAGTACGCCGTCCATGTCGAGCAGCCACGAGTGGGTCACCCGCCGAGACCCCCGCGACGACCGCCGCCGTCGCTCGCGCTGGCGTGGAACGGTCGTGAAACGACGAAGCGCCTCCCGCACCGCATTGTCATCGCTGGACATGGGATCAGGCGGCCGCACGGACGCCCGGGCGGTCGAGGATCTCGCGGTTACCGAGCACCTCGGCCACCGACTTCGTTATCTCGCCCGCCTCCTCCTTGGGTAGCTGGTACTGCTGGCGGCCGGGATACACGTGAAGAAGCAGGGTCACGGCCGTGTAGCCGCCTCACAGGGCCGGCGATCCCCGGGGCTGCGCAGGGGTGCGGCGTGTTTGCGGTCATGGGCGTGTTCGAGGCGGTCGACGATCTCGTCGGTGACCTCGTCTGGGGGCCGGTTGCCGTCAACCATCAGCACATCAGCCCACCCCGCGAACGCCTCGCGGACGTCGCGCATGTGTTGTTCGTAAATCTTCAGCCGGCGGACGATCGTGTCCTCGTCGTCATCGACGCGGCCCTCCACCGTCCGTCGGTGGTGCAGCCGTTCGATCAGCGCCCCGCGGGGAACCTCGAGCCACACGACCACCGGACGAGGTTTTAGGCGCCCAAGCCGAGCGAGTAACCCGCGGAGGGCCATGGTCTCGGCGGCAGTGCGCGGATAACCATCGAGGACGAATCCTTGACCGGGCGCCAGGGACTCAAGGCGCGCTTGCACCATCGTGTCGACCAGATCCTCGGGCACGAGTTCCCCCGCTGCCATGATCGCTCGGACGCGCCGCCCGGCCGGCGAGTCGGCTCCGGCCAAGGCCCGGAGCATTTCGCCGGGGCTTAGGTGCACCAGGCGGAGACGCTGCGCCAGTCGCCTGGCCTGCGTCCCCTTGCCGGCGCCGGGAGGGCCGAGCACGAGCACCTGCGCCGGGGAGCGGGTCATCAGTACTCGCCGATAGGCCGGCGCGGGGGCGTTCCAAGCGCGCGAAGCCCGCCGCGCCAGCCCGCGATAGCACCCGGCAGGGGCGGCCGGCCACCTCGAGTGACCGGCGCCCGGTGCCAGGTGGTGCGCTTCTACGAGGCGGCCGCTGTCGCCGGTGCACCGTCCACCCGCTCAGCGCCCTGCGATCCGTGGAGTGCCTCTTGGAGCTGACGCTCGGCGTCGGTGGACAGCGAGGTCTTGAGGACCCGACCACCGAACTTGCTCAGGGCGTCAATCGCCTTGTCAGGCGTCACCTTGTCCGCGATCAGGAACAGCGCGGAGGTTCCCGGCTGGACCATGTCACGGACTTCCTGCTGGAACTCCTTGTTGATCCCGGCCCGTTCGATCGCGCCGAACAGTGCGCCGAAGGCGCCCCCGATCGCCAGGCCGAACACGGGAATGAAGAAGAGGAGCCCGAACAGCGTCCCCCACAACATCCCCCAGGTGGCTCCTTCCGCCACCGGGTGGTGGGTAGTACTGACGTGGTAGCGCCCGTTGCGATCGCGGGAGATCACGGCCACTGCCTCCGGCTCGATCACAAGATCGTGTGCCAGTCGCATGACCTCCTCCGCCGCATGTGAGGCCGTTTCCTCGTCGTCGTAGCCGATCACGATCAGGTCAGCCAAGTCTGCCTCCTTCCGTGGTCTGGGTTCGACCGCCACGGGCGCCGGCACGGCCCAAGGGGCCGCGCATAGGCGAGCCGTCGGCGGTCCTTTCGCGGATGGCCAGTAGGCCCGGCCTCGCCGGCTTCAAGCCGACTCGGCTTGAGCCGGCTGCGGAGAGACCTACTCCGAGCCATCAGTGGCCTCGACGGATCCCCCTGTGGCCGAGGACGGAGACGCCGCCGTTAGTGTCGTTGGCGTGAGCGAGCCGGCGGGCAGCGACGGGAACCAAACGGTCAACCTCGGTCTCGTGGTCACGCCGGTGCTCGACGAGGCAGCGGCCGTGAGGCTGGTCGAGGACCTGGGCCGGGTGCTCGGCGAGCGCTATCCCGGTGTCGAGTGGAAGATCGACCTGGTTCGCGACGCGCTGGTCACCCCGCCCGCACCGTTGCCGGAGGTGGTCGACGCGGCCCGTACACGGATGCTCGACGAAAACTGGGATCTCGTCGTCTATGTGACCGAGCTGCCGCTTCGCATCTCACGCCGCCCCCTGGTGACCCACTCGAGCCCCACCCATGGCGCGGCGCTGGTTTCGCTGCCCGCCCTCGGGCTGGCACAGAATCGTCAGCTCGTGGATTCCGTGGCCGAGGCCGTCGGGCTGATCGCCGGGGACACGGCGCGGCGCCGAGAGGAGAACCGGGCCGGCCACCGGCGACGAGTCCATCGGCGGCTGGTCGAGCTGGCGAGCGAGATCGAGGGGGCGGGATCGCTGGAGGGAGTGGCGCTGCTGCACCGCGTCGTGACCGGCAACCTGCGGCTGCTTCTCGGCATGGTCTACGCGAACCATCCCTGGCGCTTGGTGACCCGCCTCTCCCGGGCGATGATCGGGGCGCTGGGAGTCGCGGCGTTCGCCGTGGTCACCGGCGACGTGTGGCGGATCGCCTCGAGCCTGAGCGCTGGTCGGCTGGTGGCGGTTTGCGGCATCACCGTCGGCGGCGGAATCACGGCCCTGATCGCCGTGCATGGATTGTGGGAGCGCGCGCCAGATGACCGGGTCAAGGAGCAGGCGACGCTGTTCAACATCGTCACCCTGATCACGGTCGCATTCGGGATCGTCGCGCTGTATCTGGCGGTGTGCGTCCTCAGCCTGGGCGCTGCGGCGTTGGTGATCGAGCCCTCGGTGATGACGGCGCAGATCGGCCACCACTCGAACTTCGACGACTACGTACGCCTGGCGGCGTTGGCCAGCGCATTGGCGACCGTCGGGAGCGCCCTCGGAGGCGCGCTGGAAAGCGACGTCGCGGTGCGGGAAGCAACTTACGGCTATCGCCAGAATCGGAACTGACAGGCGGCCCGGTCGGTTAATCGTCGACGGTGCCGCCCCGGTCGATGTGCAACGGGTTGGCGTTCATGAGCCACCACAACCTTCTCTGGGCCGGCAGCCGGGCGGCAAAACGCTCGATCCCGCGCTCGATCTCCAGTGGGGCAAGGAGCTGGAAGCGGCCGAGGTCACGCCCGATCACTTGCACGTAGTGCCACTCGTGACCGTTGCTGACCACGCACTCCCAGAAGTGTTCGCCGTCGCGCAAGCCGGAGCGCACGATCCCGGTTCCGATGCCCGACGCGGAGGTACGGGCTCGGAAGGCGGCGTGCTCCCGCGCTTCCAGGGCCGGGCTCGAGACGACCGGCGGCCGGGGGTCGGAGACGCTCATCAGCGACTGAACTAGGACTCGCCGGCACGATCACAAGCCGCCTGCGTTATCCCGTAAAGGGGTTGATAGAGCCCCGCGCGGGCCTAGCGATCACGACATGATCACGGCGCCCAGCCCCAGGTACGAACGTGACCTCGATCGACTGTTTCGGCGCTTCAGCGAGACCAACGGCCGCGAGGTGCGTGACGCGATCGTGGAGCGTTTCCAACCTCTGGTGCGCGCCCTTGCGCGCCGCTACATATCTTCGGTTGAGCCGTTTGATGATCTGGTGCAAGTGGCCAACCTGGGCTTGCTGAATGCCGTGGAGCGGTTCGATTCGCGGCGTGGGACGACGTTCCGCGCCTTTGCGGTCCCGACCATCCTCGGCGAGCTGAAGCGTCACTTCCGTGACTGTGGCTGGTCGGTGCATGTCACGCGCGGCGCCCAGAACCTTGCTCTCAAGGTCCAACACGCCCAGCGTGAACTGGAGAACAGCACCGGCCGCGGCGCCAGTCTGAGCGCGCTGGCGGAGTATTTGGAGATCCCGGTCGAGGACGTGGCTGAAGGTCTGGCGACGGCAAGCCTCCACCACGCGATCTCCCTTGATGGTCCCTACGACCCCGACGAGGATGGATCGACCCTCCATGATCACCTGGGCGGCGAGGACCCCGGCTTCGGCCTCAGCGATGCCCGGTTCACCATCTCCTCGCTGACCGCCGAGCTGCCGCCGCTTGAGCGTCAGGTACTAGTGCTCCGCTTTGCCCGAGAGCTGACCCAAGCGGAGATCGGCGTACGGGTGGGGGTCTCCCAGATGCAGGTCTCACGCATCCTCCGGCGGGCGCTGGAGCGGGCGCACAAACGGAGCATGCTCTCTATGGCGGCCGACGAAAACTCAGGCGAGGAGGCGGCGGGGCAAGGATGAGACTCGACCTGCATGGCTCCAAGCCGCGCTGGGCTGATCCGGCGACCGACGCCCTGCTGGAGGGATATGTCGCCTGGCGGGAGGCCTCAAGTGAGCTGGCCGCGGCCCATCGCCGCTGGGCGCAATCCGACCCTCACGACGCCGGCCTGGCGGGCGCGGGCTATCTGGCGGCGCTCGATCGGGAGCAGAAGGCGGCCGGGGTATACGAGGAGCTGGTCCGGGACCTGAGCCGGCTGCTTAAGCAGTAACGATGGTCCTCGCGACGTTCCTGCTCGGGCCGGTGCACCAGCGGTATCTGCTGCAGGCGCGACAGATGCAGGCGCTGTCGTTCACGATGCACATCCCGCTGGTCTGCTTCGCGATCTCGTTTCCGGCCATGGTGCTGTTCGTTGAGTGGCGCTACCTCCGGACGCGCGACGAGCTCTATCTCCTCCTGGCCCGCCGCTGGAGCCGGATCCTCGTCGCCCTGTTCGCCGTGGGGGTGGTGACGGGGACGATCCTGAGCTTCGAGATGGGCCTGCTGTGGCCGAACTTCACGGGCACCTTCGGCTCGGTGTTCGGCCTCGGCTTCGCGATCGAGGGCTTCTCCTTCTTCGCCGAGGCGATCTTCATCGGGATCTACGTCTACGGTTGGGGCCGGCTCTCGCCTCGCGTCCACTTCGCGTCTGGGATACCCGTGGCTATCGCCGGGTTCACTGGAACATGGATGGTCATCTCGGTCAACGCGTGGATGAACCATCCGTCCGGATTCCATCTCCGCGGCGGCCGGGTGGTTGACGTCCATCCGCTGGCAGCCCTGTTCGGCAACGCTTACCTGTGGCATGAGCTCATCCACATGTACGTCGCCGGCTACATGGTGGCCGGGTTTCTCCTGGCCGGGGCATACGCGGTGGGCCGCATGCGAGGGCGCTGGGAGCGCTATCACCGCACCGCGTTCGCCATCCCCCTCACCATCGCCGCGCTGGCCTCGCCGATTCAGATCCTGATCGGCGACTGGGCGGGACGTGACGTCGCCACGACCCAGCCGATCAAGCTGGCCGCCATCGAGGGGCTGGGGAAGACGACTCGGGGGGCGCCGGAGCACCTGCTGGGGTGGTACTCCGACGGCCAGGTGAAGTATGGGATCGAGATTCCCCACGCGCTCTCCCTGATCGCCTTCCACAGCTGGAACGCGAGCGTCAGGGGGCTCGACACCGTCCCCGCCAGCGACCGGCCACCGGTCAATGTCGTCCGCGTCGCCTTCCAGCTGATGGTTGGGATCGGCACCCTGCTGGCGATACTCGGAATCGTCTACGTCGTGATCCGGGCCCGTCGCAGGCGATTGCCCACCTCGCCCTGGTTCTATCGCGCTGTGGTGGCGGCGGGCCCCGCCTCGCTGGTCGCGGTGGTCGCGGGCTGGACGGTGACCGAGGTGGGGCGCCAGCCATGGGTCGTCTATGGCGTCATGCGCACCTCGCAGGCGGTGACCAACGCGGGTGTCATCCCGGTCGGCTACGCGACCCTGGTCATCGTCTATCTGGGCCTGATCGCTTCGGTGGTGTGGATCTTGACTCGCCTGGCTCGGATGCCGCTCGAGCTTCCGGCGCACATGCGCACCCCCCTCGTGACGGTTGAGGCGTGACCCGTGCACCTCTACCTCGTCCCCATGATCTTCATCCTCATCGGCCTCGCTATGTACACGGTCCTGGGCGGAGCGGACTTCGGCGCTGGGCTGTGGGAGCTCACGGCGGGGAGGGGCTCTGAGGCCAAGAAGGTCCGCGACCACGCGCACCACGCCATCGGGCCCGTCTGGGAGGCCAACCATGTCTGGCTGATCTTCGTCTTCGTGGTGACCTGGACGGCGTACCCGGTCGCCTTCGGCTCGATTGCTTCCACCCTCTGCGTGCCGCTCTTCATCGCCGCCGTGGGCATCATCTTCCGCGGTGCCGCCTATGCGCTGCGCTCAGGCGCGGCATCGGCCACGGAGACCACCCGGATTGACACGGCGTTCGCCCTCTCGTCCATCCTCACGCCCTTCGCCCTCGGCACCGTGGTCGGGTCGATCGCCGCCCGCCGGGTGCCCGTCGGCAACGCGGCCGGAAACCTCGTCACCAGCTGGGCCAATCCAGTCTCGATCCTGATCGGGGCGCTGGCGGTGGCCACGGGTGCCTACCTGGCCGCGGTCTACCTGTCCGCGGACGCCGTACGAGTCGGCGACGAGTGGCTGGAGCGGGAGTTCCGGATCCGGGCCTTGGTCGCAGGCGTGATCGCCGGGGGGCTGGCCATCGCGGGACTCGTCGTGCTGCACGCAGACGTCCGCCCGCTCTTCCACAAGCTCGTTCACCTGCCCGGGCTGGCCGTCCTGCTCGTGTCAGTCGCGTGTGGCGTCCTGACCTTGGGGCTCGTGCTGGCCAGACGCTACGAGCTGGCTCGCTTCGGAGCGGCGCTGGCCGTGGCCGCGATCATCGCCGCCTGGGCGGTGGCCCAAGAGCCGATCATCCTTCCCGGCCTGACGCTGGCCCGAGCGGCTGCGCCGCACGACACGCTCGTGGCAGTCGTAGTCGCTGTCCTGGCCGGGGCCGCCCTCCTGTTCCCATCACTGGCCTGGCTGTTCACACTTGTACTCCACGGCCGCTTCGACCCGGGCCCAGCCGGTGCAGAGCTGCCCGCCGAACGAGGTGCCGGCGACTTCGTCACCTCCTCCCGGACCGGCCTGCCGGCGCGAGCCGCCGTCGCGTGCGCCATCGCCGGCTTCGGCCTGCTCACGCTGGCGGACGCCACCTGGGCCCACGCGATCGGCGTCACCTGCCTGCTGGGCTTTGTCGTGCTGGGGTTCGTGGCTCTGAACCCCACCGACGTGGGGCCCGCGACACGCGACGAGATCGGATGAGGCGATGGACTACGAAACCTTTCTGACCGTTGTTGACCAAGTCATCGGCACCGAGGATGGTCCGGGGCCGGACCCCCGCGCCATCCGGGCCACTCGCGCCACCCTGCAAACGCTGGGTGAGCGGATCGATCGGGGTCAGGCGCGCCGCTTGGCGGCGGAGCTGCCGCCGGAGATCGCTCCCTGGATCGCCACACCGACGCCGGCCGAGGGCTTCGACGTCGATGAGTTCGTGGACCGGGTGGCGGCCCGTGAGGGAGTGGATCCGATCACCGCCTCGCGGCATGTCGCCGCCGTGTTCACCGCGCTCGCCCAGGCCATCTCTGACCGCGAGTACGCCGGGCTGGTCGCCGAGCTCCCGCGCCGCTTCGCCGCCCTTCTGCCACGAGGGCCGCACGTCCCGGTGGTCGACCCCGACACATTCCGTCGGCAGGTGGCTGCGCGCGCGGGCATTGGGCTGGACGCGGCGGACCGGGCTACTGATGCCGTGCTTGAGGTCCTCGGCCAACGGATCGCCGGCGGCGAGGTGGATGACCTGATCGAGCGCCTCCCGGTCACTCTGCATCCGCCGCTGAAACGGGGGCGGGCTGAGGTACGCGGGGAACCGAAGCCGATGGAGCTCGGCGAGTTCATCCGCGCGGTGGCCGATCGAGAGAGGGTGGGCATCGTCGAAGCCGCTCTCCATGTCCGTGCCGTGCTCACGGTGCTGCGTGACATGGTCGGCGAGGACGAGTTCCGCGATATCACCGTGCAACTGCCGGACGACTATCTGGCGATTCTGCGCTAGACGGGTCTGGCGGACCCTCGGCCGGCTCGCCGGCGGCAAAGATCGTTCGCGAGCGCCGCTTGATGAGCCCATCTTCCAGCGCCGCCCGGAGCGCGGCTCGAAAGCGGCCGGGCCCCCAGTAGCGGGCTCCGACCAGGCGCTTTAGCTCCTCACGTTCGAGCGGGCCGTGCTGCTTGAGCGCCTCGGTGATGATCCCGATCTCCCGGTCGAGATCCTGAAGCGCGCGGGCGGCGAGCCGACTCGGGTTGCCGCTCGTGCCCATCATGCCCGGTGAATAGAACGAGCTTCCGGGCCCTGGGCGCAGTCCCCGCAGTCGCTGCCGTTGACGACGGCGGTCCTGCAGTGCCCGCTGGCGGATCCGCGCCTGGCGCTCGGCCTGCGAGAGCGTTGCGTCCTCAGCTCGGAGGGCCTCGACATGGGCTCGGTGCTCAGCCGCGTCAACCCGCTGTTCCGCGGCGCGGGCGAGGCGCTCGAGTTCACGCGCGTCGGCTTCACGTCGCTCGGCCTGGGCGTAATCGTCGTGCGCCCGCGCCTCGGCCGCCTCGGCGTGAGCCGCGTGGACGGCCGCCCATCGTTCATGCATCTCTGCCCGCGCCCGCGCCCACTCGCCCGCGGCCCCGCCGAGCTTCTCGGCCTCCGCGCGAGCGTGCTCGGCCAGCGCCAGCTGCTCCTGCTCCTGAGCGTGCTCGCCCGCCGCCTGCTCGAGCCAGCCGTGCATCTGTACCGCCTCCTCGGCCTGGGCAGCCAGCGCCGCGACGCGCTCCTCGTAGAGCCGGGCTCGTTGTTCCGCGGCCGCGGCTCGCGCCAGCGCGGCCCGACGCTCGGGTTCGGACTTCACCAGCAGCGCCCGTGCCCGTTCTTCGTGGGCCAGGGCTCGCTCGTCGTAGGCCTGGGCACGAAGCTCGGCCATCTCAGCTTCGCGCTCTTCGACCCCCACACGCCCCGATGCCTGGCCGTCGCCGCCTCCGGACGCGCTCAGTTCCTGCACGCTGGCGCGGTGCTCGGCGGCCAGTGCGCGCTCTGTTTCCGCCGACTCGTGCGAACGCAGCGCCTCGTGCTGCTCGTGGTAGACCTCGGCCACAGGCGGCGTCTCCGGCGAGACGGGCAGTGGCAGCAGCGATTCGGCTTCCTCCACCGTGAGCGGCTTGGCGATGTTCTCCAGCGACTGCTGCTCGGCTCTGACCCCGAACAACAATTCCGCGATCCCGCCCAGCGCCATGGCCCCGGCTCCGATGAGGAAGCCTACGGCCACGAGATGCTTGTTGCCGCTGTGGATCAGCTGACCGAACAGCTCCGGGCCGACGATCCCTCCGGTGGCAGTGCCGACGGCGAAGAAGAAGGCGATGGCCAGTGCCCGGGTCTCCATGGGGAAGACCTCACTGACCGTCAGGTAGGCGGCGCTGGCGCCCGCCGAGGCCAAGAAGAAGGCCCCGAGCACGAGGCCCATGAACTCCCACGTCGTCAGGTGAGTCGTGATCAGGAGCACGCCGAGGGCGGCGACGATCGCGGCCGACCCCAGGTAGGTGCTCGAGATCATGGGGATCCGCCCGACGGTGTCGAAGAACCGCCCCAGGAGCAGCGGGCCGAAGAAGTTGCTCACAGCAAAGATCGCCATGTAATACGGCACCGACCCCGTGCCCACGGCGAAGAAGGAATGCAGGATCGTGCCCAGGTCGAACACGACCGCGTTGTAGAGAAACGCCTGCCCGACGAACAGGGCAAAACCGAGGAAGGCCCGGCGCGGGTAGCGCTTGATCGCCACCCGGGCCAACTCCCGGAACGGGATCGCGTTTCGCTGGCGGACCGTGATTGATTCCTCCGGCTCCGGAAGCTCCGCCCCGGTGTCCCGCTTGACCTCCGCCTCGATCCGATCGACGATCCGCTCCGCCTCCTCCTCCCGGCCGTGAATGAAGAGCCAGCGCGGGCTCTCAGGCAGCCGACGGCGCACGAGCAGAATCCCCAGGCCGAGGACTGCGCCCAGCCCGAAGGCGATGCGCCAACCTACGTCGTTGGGGAAGATCGCCGTGTCAAGCAGCAGGAGCGCGGCCAGACCCCCGATCGCCGCGCCGACCCAGTAGCTCCCGTTGATCGCCAGATCGACGCGTCCGCGGTTCCTGGCTGGGATCAGTTCATCGATGGCCGAGTTGATGGCCGCGTACTCGCCGCCGATGCCCATGCCGGTGAGGAAGCGGAAGAGGAAGAAATACCACTCGGTGTACGAGAACGCGGTGGCCACCGTGGCCAGCAGATACAGCCCCAGCGTGACCATGAACAGCTTCTTGCGCCCGTAGCGGTCGGTCAGCTGGCCGAAGAACAGGGCGCCGATGCAGGCTCCGGCCACGTAGATCGCACCCGCCGTCCCGACTCCGGCACTGCTGAGCCGGATGCCGCTGCCCGGTTCGGTCAACCGGGCCCCCACCGCACCGACGATCGTCACCTGGAGCCCGTCGAGAATCCAGACCGTCCCCAGCCCGATCACCACGTGCCAATGGAAGCGCGACCAGGGCAGGCGATCCAGGCGAGCGGGAATGTTGGTGCGAATCGTCCTCGCCCCGGCTCTCGGCGGGGCGGCCCGCGCCGCAGCGGCACTGCTGTTGGGGGCGGCTGGCGTGGTGGTACTCATGCGACTCCGGCCTAGCTCTGGTCTCGGTGCTCCGCTGCCGGCTCCTCGGCCATCGATTTCGCTTCTCCAGCGAGGGCGCGATGATGCGCTGGCGCTGTCAACGGGGGTGTGGGGCCGGGGGATCGAAGCGGTATCGAAGTGCCGAGGCCGCTCGGCGGTATGTAGCCGCGTTCAATCGTCAGGACGGGACAGATCTGGGACGCCGGAGTCCGCTCGGGCTGCTTCCGCTCCGCCTGTTCCGCGCCCTGCGTCGTCATCACGTCTGAATTCAGCTCCCAGGAGGGAAGAGGTGAGGTGGGCGGGAATGGTTCAGGAGCACTCGCGCCATCGAGTCCGCGAGCCGCAGGCGCGCCAGCTCGCTTCCGATCTCGGCCGCCTGCGAGCGCAGACTGTCCCGGGCCAGGCGTCGCTCGTGGGGCGAGAGCGCGGCCCGCTGGCGCGCCAGCTCGTCGAGGCGGCCGCGCGCCACCCTGCGCCGCCGCTCGATGTCACCGAGCAGAGCATCGAACAGCTCACGCTCGTCCCGGCCGGGCTCTCGCCTCTCGGCGCCGAGGGCCGGGCGACCTGAGGAGGCCCGACGGGTCATGGCACTCGGCCCCGGAGCGCGGCGGCCCTGAGCTTCTCCAGCGAAGCCTGTTCGATCTGACGCACCCGCTCGGCGCTCACCTCGAGCTGCTCCGCCACCTCACGCAGCGTCTGCTCACGCCGGCCGATGCCGAAGCGGGCGCAGATGACGGTCCGCTCCCGGTGACTCAGATAGCTCAGCAGACGCGGCAGCTCGGCGGCTATCACCCGCTGGGGTATGGCGTCATAGGCATCCTCGGCCGGCGGGTCGGCCAGCATCTCGCCGACCGTGGCCCCGTCCCCGTCCTCGTCATTCGCTGGCTCATCGAGCGGCCGAGCGCGGCGCTCAGCACTCATCAGGCTCTCAACCTGAGCGCGCGGCAGGCCAGCGAGGTCCGCCACCTCGCCGCATGAGGCCTGCATCGCACGCGCCTGCTCGAGACGGCGCTGGGCGTCTTTGACGCGCGCCAGCTGCCGCAGCGCCCGGTCTGAGAGGACGATCGGTCGCGACAGCTCTGAGACGACCTGCTGCATCGCCTGCCGCACCCACCAGGTCGCATAGGCCCAAAACGGGACCCCGCGGGCGGGGTCGTAGCGCTCGAGGGCTCGCAGGAGACCCACCGCCCCCTCCTGCATCAGTTCGCGATGGTCGATGGCGCTGGCTCGCCGGTAGCCGCGGGCGAGGCTCCCCACCAGCGGCCGGAAGGCGTCGATCAGCTCCCCGCGCTCCGCCTCGCCACCCGTCTTGGCCGCGATCACCAGGGCCATGTCCGGGCACCCGTCACGCCACTCCCCTCGGCCGTTGCGCAAGTTGCCGTTCGCGCGGGAAGGCGGCCGTCGCCCCCGGACCGGCGCTTTCGCTGTCACCGCCTGCGGAGCGCCATAGATCAGCATGCGGAGAAGTCTTTCCAGCGCACCGGCCCCTGTCGCTTGAGGTCACTTCAGAATCAGGGTGGGGGTAACCCCACTCGGTGTGTGGGGACGTGTCCTGGCGGGGAGACCAACGTCTGAGAATTGGGTCTAGGATGAAGATAGGCGCCCGGGCTCCGGTCGAGGACCAGTCGCTCGGGTCGAAACGAAAGTCCAGGTCGATTCCGCATGCCGTTGATGCATCCGAATCCGGCAGGCCTTGCTGGGGTCACAGCGGTTGACCCAGCGCCGAACCGCGTCGTCGACAGCCAGGTGGTTCGCGTACTGGTCGGGGAGGATGAGCCGCTCTTCCGTGCGGGGATCATCCACGTCCTGCGCCAGGCCGGACTCCATGTCGTGGCCTTCACCGACCACGCCGACGACGTCGTGCGCAAGGCGCGCGCGCATCGTCCGGATGTGGCCGTGCTCGATGTGAGGATGCCGCCCACCCTCAGCGACGACGGCTTCCGCGCCGCACTTGAGCTCCGCTCGGCGGACCCGCGGCTCCCCGTTCTCCTTCTCTCGCAATTCCTCGACGCGCGTTATGCCGTGGAGCTTCTCGACTCTGGTCCGGAGGGGGTCGGCTATCTGCTCAAGGAGCGCGTTGCCGAGACGAGCAGCTTCGTTCACTCGGTTGAGCACGTTGCCCATGGCGGCACCATGATCGATCCCGAGGTCATGGCCCAGGTTCTGGGGCGGCGGCGGCGGGCGCGTCCGATCGACGATTTGACCGCACGCGAGCGGGAGGTGCTGGCGCTCATGGCACAGGGATCCTCGAACGAGGCGATCGCCGACACGCTGGTCGTGACACTCTCAGCCGTCGAGCGTCACATCACGCGGATCTTCGCCAAGCTGGAGCTGGGCGATGACCCGGATCACCACAAGCGGGTGACGGCCGTCCTGAGCTTCCTCGACGACTGAGCAGCTCACGCCGCCACCGGCTCTCGCTCGGATGCGGCCGAACCGCGCTCACCCTTGCCCCAGTCGAGCACGAGTTCGTCTCCGGCGGCATCCACGCTCACGTTCGCCCCCGGTGAGATCTGCCCGGCGATGAGCCCGCGCGCGATGCCGGTCTCCAGCTCACGCTGGATCAAGCGGCGGAGCGGGCGTGCGCCGTACACCGGGTCGTACCCCTGGCGGGCGATGAGGGCGCGCGCCGCCTCGGTCAGCTCCAGATCCACCCGCTGCTCGCTCAGACGGCGGCGAACGTCGTCGATCTGGAGGTCGACGATCCGCTCGATCTCGGGCAGCGTGAGCGGCTTGAACAGGACGATCTCGTCGACGCGGTTGAGGAACTCGGGCCGGAACTGTCCGCGCAGCTCGTCCATGACGCGGTCACGTGCCTCGTTCCGGATCTCTCCGTCCTCGGTCGCTCCGTCGAGCAGATACAGCGAGCCGATGTTGGAGGTCATGATGATCACCGTGTTGCGGAAGTTGACCGTACGTCCCTGGGCGTCGGTCAAACGGCCGTCATCGAGGATCTGCAGCAGCGTGTTGAACACGTCGGGGTGGGCCTTTTCGATCTCGTCAAACAGCACCACCGAATAGGGCTTGCGGCGCACGGCCTCGGTCAGCTGTCCCCCCTCCTCGTACCCGACGTAGCCAGGCGGCGCGCCGACCAGCCGACTCACGGTGTGGCGCTCCTGATACTCGGACATGTCGAGCCGGACGATGTTCTCATCGGTATCGAACAGCGCCTGGGCCAGGGCACGTGAGAGCTCCGTCTTACCGACTCCGGTGGGTCCGAGGAAGATGAACGAGCCGATCGGGCGCCGCGGATCCTTGATCCCGGCCCGGGCCCGCAGGACCGCGTCGGCCACCAATCGCACAGCCTCGTCCTGCCCGATCACCCGCTCGTGAAGGACCTCGTCGAGCCGCAGCAGCTTTTCGCGCTCGCCCTCGAGGAGCCGAGCCACGGGGATTCCGGTCCACCGGGCGACGATCTCTGCGATCTCGTCCTCGGTGACCTCCTCACGGAGGAGTCTGGTGGTGCCCTGCTTGGACTCGAGCCGCTCCTCCTCGGCGCGCAGACGGCGCTCGAGCTCAGGCAGCCGGCCGTGGCGGAGCTCGGCGGCTCGGTTCAGGTCATAGCTGCGCTCCGCCTCCTCGATGTCCCGGCGAAGCTGCTCGAGCTCCTCACGGAGCGCCTGGAGCTTGTGGATGGCCTGGCGCTCGGCCTCCCACTGGGCGGTCATCGCGTCGGCCTGGGCCCGAAGGTCGGCGAGCTCCCGACGCAGCGCCTCGAGCCGCTCCTGGCTGCCCGGATCGGTCTCCTTCTTGAGCGCCGCCTCCTCGATTTCGAGCTGCATGACGCGCCGAGTGATCTCGTCGAGCTCCTGCGGCATCGAGTCGATCTCGGTCCGGATCACGGCGCAGGCTTCATCCACCAGGTCGATCGCCTTGTCGGGCAGGAACCGGTCGGTGATATAGCGGTGGGCCAGCGTGGCCGCGGCGACCAGCGCCGCGTCCTGGATCCGCACCCCGTGGTGGACCTCGAAGCGCTCGCGGAGCCCACGCAGGATCGAGACCGTGTCCTCGACGCTCGGCTCGTCGACCAGCACCGGTTGAAAGCGGCGCTCCAGCGCGGCGTCCTTCTCGATGTAGCGCCGGTACTCGTCCAGCGTGGTCGCACCGATGCAATGCAGCTCGCCGCGGGCCAGCAGGGGCTTGAGCATGTTGCCGGCGTCCATCGCCCCCTCCGCTGCCCCGGCTCCCACCACGTTGTGGAGCTCGTCGATGAACAGGAGGATCCGTCCCTCGGCGGCCTTGACCTCCTGGAGCACTGCCTGGAGACGCTCCTCGAACTCGCCCCGGTACTTCGCCCCGGCGACCAGCAGGCCCATGTCGAGGGCGAAGATCGTCCGGTCCTTGAGGCCCTCCGGCACGTCCCCGCGCAAGATGCGCTGGGCCAGGCCCTCGACGATTGCCGTCTTCCCGACACCGGGATCACCCACGAGCACGGGGTTGTTCTTGGTCTTCCGAGACAGGATCTGGATGACCCGCCGGATCTCCCCGTCGCGCCCGACCACGGGGTCGAGTCTTCCCTCGCGGGCCTCCGCGACGAGATCTCGCCCGTACTTCTCGAGCGCCTCATACGAGGACTCCGGGGTGGCGCTGGTGACTCGCTGGGCGCCGCGCACCTCGGTCAGGATCTGAAGCACCGTCTCACGCTGGACGCCGTGCTCACGGAGCAGGCGGCCCGCCTCGGCGTCCGGGCCGGAGCTGAGGATGGCGAGCAGCACGTGCTCGACCGAGACATACTCGTCCCGCAGGCGCTCGGCCTCCTGCTCGGCGGCGTCGAGCACCTGGACGAGGCCGCGGGTCAGCCCCGGCTGAGCGCCGGCCCCGGGTCCACCGACCCGGGGGCGACGCTCCAGGGCCTGCTCGGCAGCCGTGCGCAATGCACCGGTATCGATGTTCGCCCGGGTCAGGAGCCGGGGAATGAGGCCGTCGCGCTGCTCGAGCAGGGCGAGCAGGAGATGGGTTGTGTCCACCTCGGTGTGGCCATAGCGGATGGCCTTGGTCTGGGCGTCGTGGAGCGCCTCCTGGGTCTTCAGCGTCAGACGATTCGGGTCCATGTGATCACCTCGTGGTGTGGTTCTGGGGGCACGGCGCGACGCAGCCGCTCCTCCAGGTCATCGATCCGGGCCAGCAGCTCGCAGGCCAGGACCGCTCCGGTGTAGTTCAAGCCGAGATCCCGTCGCAGGCGGACCGCCCTGGCCAGCAGCGACGCGTCCTGAGCCCGGAACAGCGGCGCTGCCCGGGTTCCGCCGCCAGGAGCGATCAACCCCAGCGCGATCAGCCCACGGACGAGTTCCGGATGCAGCCCGGCTCGCTGGGCCAGGCCGTCGATGCTCACCAGTCCGACTTGCAGCTGGGCGAGGCTGGTCCCGGTTCCCACCTGCGAGTCGGCTGCGGTGACCATCAGCGCGCCTCACGCGGGTTGAACTTCGAGACCGAGGCCAGCTCCTCGAACAGCTCACGCTCCCGACGGCTCAGTCTGGGCGGAACTCGGATGCTGACGATCGCGTAGAGGTTTCCCGGCTGCCCACCGCCCGGGTCCGGGAGCCCCTCCCCCCGCAGCCGAAGCCGCCGCCCGCTGGAGGAGCCAGCCGGCATCTTCACCCGGGCGTTTCCGTTCAGGGTGGGAACCGGGATCTCAGCCCCCAGCGCGGCCTCCCATGGCGTGACGGGAACCTCGACAAGCAGGTTGCGTCCCTCGACCCGGAAGCGTGGGTGGGGGCGCAACCGGACCCGCAGGAAGAGGTCCCCCGCCGGACCGCCGCCCACCCCCGGATCGCCCTCGCCGGCCAGCCGGATTCGCTGACCGTCTCTGACCCCCGCCGGAATCTCGACCTCCAGGGTGCGTCCGTCACCGAGCGTGATCCGTCGCCGGCCGCCTCGCGCCGCCTCTTCGAGCGTCAGCATAAGCTCGGCCTCCGAGTCACCGCCGCGGCTCGAGAAACCCTGGAATCCGCTCCGCCGCGTCCCGCCCCGCCGGCTGAAGAAGCTCTCGAACAGGTCGTCGAAGTCGCCTCCCCCGAAATCGACTCGCACGTCGTCGAACCCATCGCGCCCGCCGAAGGACGAGAAGCCGCCGGACCCGGAGCGGAACGGGCCACCAAACCCGCCTTCCGACGCCTCAGGCCCGGCTCGCCAGTTGGCTCCCAGCCGGTCATAGCGCTCACGCTTCTCCGGATCACGCAGCACCTCGTAAGCCGCGGAGATCTCCTTGAATCGGTCCTCGGCCCCTGGCTCGTGGTTGACATCGGGGTGGTACTGGCGGGCGAGCCGGCGGTAGGCGCGGCGGATCTCGTCCTCGCCGGCGTCGCGCGGAACCCCCAGCGCCTCGTAATAGTCCTGATCGGCTACTGCCATCAGCGCGCGTGCTCAGGAGCCCGCGCCACCACCACCTGAGCTGGCCGCAGGATGCGGTCGCCGAGCCTATAGCCGGAGCGTTCCACCGCCACGACCGTACGGTCCGGTACATCCTCAGCCGCCCGGACCGCGACGGCCTCGTGCCGCTCCGGATCGAACGGCTCTCCGGCCGCCTCGAAGCGCTCGGCGCCCTGGCGAGCCAGCACCGCGTCCATCTGCGCCAGGACCGCCTCCAGCCCTTCCCGGCAGGCGCTGTCGGGTTGCATCCGAACTGCCCGCTCGACGCTGTCGACGGCGTCGAGCCAGTCTCGGAGCACCGCCTCGCGGGCCTCCATCACCCGTTGTTCCATCTCCCGGGCGGAGCGCTTGCGGTAGTTATCGAGGTCGGCCAAAGCGCGCTTGTAGCGGTCCTCGATCCGCGCGAGCTCGATCGTCAGCTCGTTCTCGCCCGACGGTGCCTCGGGCTCCTGCGCGGCTGGGTCGGCCCCGGGCAGCTGCTCGCTGCCGTCATTCGCGGGTGAATTCTGCATCGACCACCTCCTCGTCTTCGGCCTCGTGCTCGGCGGGCGCACCGTTGCCAGCGGCCCCGTTGCCGCGGCTGCCGGCGCCGGCTCCCGCCGAGGGACCGGCGCTCGCCGGCAGGCCCTGGACCAGCTGCTGGAGGTCGGAGATGAGCGGCCGGACCCGGTCGAGACCCGCCTGGTCCTGGACGGCCTGGCGGGCTTCGCCCACGAGCTGCTCGGCGCGTGCCTTCTCGTTGACCGGGAGTCGATCCTGGAGATCTCGCAGGAGCTGATCGACGCGATAGGCCAGCGAGTCGAGCTCGTTGCGTGCGTCTATCTCCTCCCGCCGCCGTCGGTCCTCGTCGGCATGCGCCTGGGCGGCGAGGATCATCGCCTCGATGTCCGTCTGGTCGAGGTTGGTCGTCTCCGAGATCGTGACCCGCTGCTCCTTTCCCGTGTCCCGGTCACGCGCCGAGACGTTGAGGATCCCATTGGCGTCCACGTCGAACGTCACCTCGATCTGCGGAACGCCACGCGGGGCCGGTGGGATGCCCTCGAGCCGGAAGCGGGCCAGCTGCCGGTTGTCGGCGGCGAGCTCACGCTCGCCCTGGAGGACGACGATGTCCACCGCGGTCTGGTTGTCCTCAGCGGTCGAGAACACCTCGGTCCGCCGGGCCGGGATGGTCGTATTGCGTTCGATCACCTTGGTCATCACCCCGCCGAGGGTCTCCAGGCCCAGCGACAGAGGCAGGACGTCGAGGAGCACGACATCCTCGACCTCGCCCTTGAGCACACCCGCCTGCAGGGCGGCGCCCAGCGCCACCACCTCGTCCGGGTTGACGGTCATGTTCGGCTCCTTGCCGCGCGTCAGCCGCCTGACCAGCTCCTGCACGGCGGGGGTCCGGGTCGCGCCGCCGACCAGGATCACCTCGTCGATATCTTCCGCGGTCAGTTTGGCGTCAGACAGCGCCTGCTCGAACGGCGCCCGGGTCCGCTCGACGAGGTCCTGGGTCAGCTGATCGAACTTGGAGCGAGTCAGCGACAGGTTGAGGTGCTTCGGCCCGGAGGCGTCAGCGGTGATGAAGGGCAGGTTTAGCTGGGTCTGGGTCGTCGTCGAGAGCTCCACCTTGGCTCGCTCCGCGGCCTCGTAGAGACGCTGCAGCGCCTGGGGGTCGTTGCGCAGATCGATGCCCTGATCCCGCTGGAACTCGTCGGCCATCCAGTCGACGATCCGCCGGTCGAAGTCATCGCCGCCCAGATGCCCATCGCCGCTCGTGGCGCGCACCTCGACCACCCCGTCGCCGACATCGAGGAGCGAGACATCAAAGGTCCCGCCACCGAGATCGAAGACGAGGATCGTCTCCTGCCCCTTCTTGTCCATCCCGTAGGCGAGAGCGGCCGCCGTGGGTTCGTTGATGATCCGCAGAACCTCTAGGCCGGCGATCCTCCCGGCATCCCGCGTCGCCTGGCGCTGGGCGTCGTTGAAGTAGGCCGGGACGGTGATGACCGCCTCGTTGACCCGTTCTCCGAGGAACTTTCCGGCGTCCTCGGCCAGCTTGCGCAGGACCTGCGCCGAAATCTCCTCCGGCGCGTACTGCTTACCCCGGATCTCGAATCGCACCGCGTCGTTGGGCCCCTTGACCACGTGGTAGGGGACGAGCTTCGTCTCCTCCTCGACCTCGTCGTAGCGACGCCCGATGAAGCGCTTGGCGGAATAGATCGTGGCTTCCGGGTTGAGGATCGCCTGGCGTTTGGCCACCTGGCCGACCAGCCGCTGGCCATCCTCGGTGAAGGCGACGACCGAGGGGGTCACCCGCGCGCCTTCCGCATTCGGGATCACCTCGGCCTGGCCGCCTTCCATCGTCGCGGCCACGACGGAGTTTGTTGTGCCCAGGTCGATGCCAACTGCCTTGGCCATGTCGCTCCTCTCGCGTCTCGGTTTGTGCCCTTGCTCTTAGGGCGTAACCGGCGGCCGTCAAGGCATGGCCGGCGAGGCGATTCGGCCTTGGTACTTCGGCCTGGCGGCCTAGCTCGACCGTGAGACGAGAGCAACCCCACGAGAGGAGCGAATATGCCTGTCCCGACACGCCGTCCTAACTCGTCCGCTGCCGCCCGTCCGGTCCAACGATGGGACCCGTTCCGTGAGTTCGAGGAACTCCAACAGGAGATGGGGCGCCTCATGCAGAGCGTCTCGCCACAGGGGGATGGCGGCGCCTGGGTACCACTGGCCGACATCGAGGAGACCGAGGACGCCTGGGTCGTCGAGGCCGAGCTTCCGGGCGTCAACCGTGGTGACATCAACGTGGAGCTCCGCAACTCCGAGCTCTTCATCACGGGTGAGATCAAGGAGCGCGAGCGCGCCGGCGTCATCCGGCGCCGCACCCGCCGCAAGGGCCAGTTCGAGTACCGGGTGATGCTTCCCGGGCCGGCCAACGAGGACCAGATCGAAGCCAGCCTCAACGACGGCGTGCTCACTGTCCGCGTCCCCAAGGCCGACGCGGCGCGGCCGCGCCGGATCGAGGTCAAGGGCTAGCGCGAATGAGCACTGGGCACATGGACGGGCGCCGGGTCGCGGACAGCGGCTGGCGCCGGTCGGGCTCAACCCTGGTGCGGGAGGTCTCGTTCCGCGACTTCGACGCGGCGATTGCGCTCGTCGAAGAGCTGGGCAGCGCGGCCGAGGATCACTTTCGGCGCCCGGACATGTGCATCGTCGATTTCAACCGCGTCCGCCTGCGGATCGCCAACCCGCACCACGCCGGGATCACCGAAGCCGAGATGCGGTTGAAGCGCAAGGTCGACGCCGTGCTCGACGCGTCATGAGCGGCGGGCTGAGACCGCATAGGGCTGGGTGGGGAGGACATAGGTCTGGGCGAGTCGGACCGCCTGGCCCTCGCCGCTCAGGTACTGGTGAACGTTGCGGATGGCGATCGCACCGTCGCCCACCGCGGCGGCGACGCGCGGGGTAGATCCGCTACGCACGTCCCCCGCGGCAAATACCCCTTGCATGCTGGTCTCCAGCGCTAGGCGTGAGTGGCGCTCTCTGTCGTCGGCCGTGCCATCGCTCACCGCCACCGTCGCCTCCTCGCCGGTGAGGACGTAGCCCCCGGCGTCCAGCGCGAGCTTGCCCTGGAGCCAATCCGTGTGAGGCTCGCCTCCGATGAACACGAACAGGGTCCGGGCGGGGAGACGCCGGCGCTCGCCGGTGTCCAGGTCCTCGGCAAGCACCGCCTCGAGGGCCCCGTCGGCGATCAGCTCGCGGACCTCGCTGTGGGTGATCACCTCGATGGCGGGGGTGGCGAGGATGCGATCCGCCAGGTAGCGGGACATGTTCTCGCCGAGATCCCGTTCCCGCACCACCAGGGTGAGCCGTGGGACGTATCGGGACAGCATCAGCACCCCCTGCCCGCCTGAATTGCCCCCGCCGACCGCCACCACTGGATTGCCCTGGCACTGCCGCGCCTCCACCTCGGTGGCCGCATAGTGGATGCAGACGCCTTCGAGCTTCTCTGCCTCGGGCAGCGCCAGGCGGCGGTACTGGACCCCGCTCGCGATCACCACCGCGCGGCCGATCGCCGACCCGCCGCCGCTCAACCGGACGCGAAAGGCGCCGTCCAGGGCCTCCAGCCCGGCCGCCTCCGCCGCCAGCGTGATCGAAGCGCCGAACTTGGTCGCCTGGACGGTGGCTCGCTCGGCCAGTTCGGCACCCGAGACGCCGGCGGGAAAGCCCAGGTAGTTCTCGATCCTGGGAGAGCGCGCGGCCTGCCCGCCCGACGCCAGCGCCTCCAGCACGACCGTCCCCAGGCCTTCGGAGGCGCCGTAGGTGGCGGCAGCCAGACCCGCGGGGCCGGCGCCGACCACGATCAACTCGCAGGTGATCTCCCGCTCGGGGGCCGGGCGCAGACCGAGCGCCCGCGCCAGCTCGCCGTTGCTTGGCCTGCGCAGCACGCGGCCTGGCCCGAGGAGCACGACTGGGCATTCCGCGGGCCGGACACCGAGGCGGCGCAAGAGATCCTCGGCCCCCGGGTCTGCCTCGAGATCGATCCAGTGATGCGGGATTCGATTGCGGGCGGCAAATGTTCGCAGGCGATGGGTATCAGGCGAGTGGCGCGAGCCGATGATCCGGATCCCCACGCCGAGCCCGACCAGGACCGACCGGCGCATGATCAGGGCCCGCAGGATGAGATCGCCCAGCACCTGGTCCTCGGTCACGATCTCTCGAAGCTGCTCGGCGCTCAGGTCGAGCACCTCCCCGGCTTCGAGCATGACGGCGCTCACGAACTGGGCCTGACCGAGAACCAGACCGAGGTCGCCCAGGAAACGCCGCGGGCCGTGCACGCCGACGATGTGGCGTCCGGCCGGCGAGTCCTCCACGATCGCCGCCCTCCCCGCGAGGATCACGAAGAAATCCCCGCTGCCCTCGCCCTCTCGATAGAGCACCTGATCCCTGGGCACCGACCGCCGGTCACCGGCCTGTTCCAGGGCGGCGATCTGCTCGTCGCTGAGCCGGGGATAGGCGCCGTAGAGATCCGGCGTCTCCTCTGGCTGTTCTGGTCCTGGCGAGCTGCTCATGCGGATCCCCGGGAAGGGTTAGGCCAGCGCCAGCCCCGCTCAAACCCCGCACCCCCCTTGAGTTCACCGCACTCCGGCCTATCCGAGATCAAGTCGATCCCTCTCCTCCCGCGACAGGCGGAGCGGGAGCACGCCGTTCCGCCTGCCGCGACTTCCCCCCGCTCACATCACGGATAGTGATTAACGTCTCCGAGATAATCGCCGGTGCCTGAAGCCACCACGATCATCACCTGCCCCAACTGTGGCCGCAAGAATCGCGTCCGGCCGATCGCCTCAGGCATCCCCCGGTGCAGCGTCTGTCACCACCTGCTGCCCTGGATCGTCGAGGCAACCGCCGAGACGTTCGACCAGGAGATCACCGCGTCGGTGCCCGTCCTGGTCGACTTCTGGGCTCCGTGGTGCGGGCCGTGTCGCATGATCTCGCCGCTCGTGGAACAGTCCGGCCGTGAGAACGCGGGCCGGCTCAAGGTGGTCAAGTTGAATGTCGACGAGGCGCCGGCCATCTCCGAGCGCTACGGCGTGCAGGGCATCCCCCTGCTCGTCCTGTTCCGGGATGGGACGGAAACATCTAGGCTGGTGGGCGCCGTACCGCGGGAACAGCTAAACCGGTGGTTGGCGCCACAGCTGGAGCCCGCCGCGCCTCGAGCGTAGCTCCGCGCGCGGCTTAACCGAAGCAACACCTCTGATCAGGGATCATTCGCTTGACCGACCCGCTTCGTCGCGCTGCGGTCGCGGGTGGCGCACGGAAGGCGTGGGCCCACGGAAAAGTGAACGGCCGGGCTCTCCATACGCTGCTGCAAGAACTGCCAGAGGCGGTGGCATTTGTCGACCCCGCAGGCGGCCTGCTGCTCTCCAATCACCGTCAGCTGGAGCCTCAGTCGCTGGCCTCGGCCTCCCTGGGGCGCGAGGGTGAACGGTTGGAGGTTCTCCACCCGGACGGGCGCGCGTTTGACACCGACGAGTGGCCGTCGCTCCGCTCGCTGAGGACCGGCGAGGTGATCGTCGACGAGCCGTTCCTCCGCCTCGCGTCTGACGGCAGCCGCCGGAGCTTCAGCTGCCGCTCGAGCCCCATCCACGATCGGAAGGGCCGCATTTCCGCGGCCGTGATCATCGTGCGGGACGTCACTGACGAGCACGCGTCGCGACAGCAGCTGGCGTATCTGCGTCCGCTGCTGGAGCACACCGGGGACGCCGTCACCGCCGTGGGCTCCGACTGGAAGGTCACGATCTGGAATCAGGCCGCCGAGGACATGTTCGGCTGGACCTCCGAGGAGTTGCTGGGGGAGATTCCTGACTTCGTCCGTTCCGCGTCGACACCGTTCGAACGCGGGGAGCGCCGTCGAGAGCTCGCGAGAGGTCAACCGCTGAGCCTCGCCACTGTGATCGAGCACAAGGACGGCTCGCCGGTGTCGGTGGAGCTGGTCGCCGTGCCGGTCAAAGACGCCCAGGGGATCATCACCGGCTACCTCGGGATCTATCGCGACGTGGGCCAGCGCCAGGGTGCCGCGGAGGCGCCGCATCCGGCTCAGCAAACGACCGAGAACATCCTGGAGAGCATCAGCGACTCCTTTTTCACCGTCGACCGCGACTGGCGTTACACGTTCCTCAACCAGCGAGCGGTGCGCCAGGTAAGCGAGGTTCTTGGCCGTGAGGTCAGCGCGGCAGAGTTGCTCGGACAGAGTTGCTGGTCGACCTTCCCCGAATGGGTGGGCACGCCCCTGTACGACGCCTACGAGGCCGCGCTGCGCACGCAGCAACCGCGGCGGCTCGAGGTGTATGTCGAGCGTCTGCCGGGATGGTTCGAGGTCAGGCTCCATCCCTCGCCGAGCGGCGTCTCGACCTACCTCTGCGACATCACCGAGCGCAAGCGCAGCGAGGGCCAGCTCACCTACTACGCGAGTCTGCTCGAGAACATGGGCGATGCGGTTCTCGGCACCGACGCGGAGTTCGCCCTGACGGCTTGGAACCGTCGTGCCCAAGAGATGTTCGGCTGGTCCGCGGCCGAGGCCCTGGGGCGTAGGGTCTTCGAGCTGATTCCGGCCGGGCCGGCTGACTCGGAGCTTTCGGATCGGTTGGCCCGACTAAAGGGGACGGGCCGGATCCAGGTCGAGGGGGTGTGGTATGGCAAGGGAGGGAGACCCGTGATCGCCGAGGCGCTCACGGTCGCGATCCCTGGCGCCGACGGTGAGGGTCGTGGATACCTGTCCATCATGCGCGACGTCAGCGCACGCGTCTCGGCCGAACACGAGCGGAACGAGGCTCGTGAGCAGGAGCGAGCCCGGGTTGCGCGTGATCTGCACGACGATGTGCTGGGTGCCCTCAGCGCGACCATCGCCCAGGCGACGATGGCCCGCTCGGAGGGGCCCAACCGTGAGCTCTGGAGCGAGATCATCCAGAGCCTCCTCCGTGTCGGACGGACACTGCGCGGTGCGATCTACGACCTGCGGCTCGACGGGGAGACCCGGACCTTCTCGGAATTGCTGAGCGATCTGGTGGAGGACCAGGGCGCAATGGCCCCGGGGCGCGTTGTCAAGCTGCTCGGCCAGGACGCGCTGCCGCCGGGCACCCTTGGAGACCCGGGCCTCGAGATCGTGCGCATCGTCCGGGAAGCCGTCACCAACGCCGTCCTGCATTCGGGTGCCACCGAGATCCGCGTCGACGCCGGCGGCTCCCATCCCGGGCGCCTGCATCTCGAAGTGGTTGACAACGGGTCATGGTCCGGCCGTACCGCCGCGCTCGATCATCCGAGCGGCAGCGGGGTAGCGGCGATGCGGGAGCGGGCGGCCCTAGTGGGCGCGGACCTGCGAATAACGGGCAACTCTTCCGGGGGTACCACCGTTGCCGTTGACCTGCCGCTCCCGCGGGCCGGGTGAGTCCATCCCGGAGTCGGGAATCCGAACGCCTGCCCGGCGGTGCTCGCAATAGCGCAACGCGGCGAGAACGCGGCGGTGATCTTCCCCATTGGTCGCCAGGGCGAGCTTGGCGAAGATGCTCGTGATGTGGCGCTCAATCGCGGCGAGGGTCACGACCAGGTGATCCGCGATCCACCGGTTGGAGCGTCCATCAGCGATCAGCGCCAGAACCTCGAGCTCCCGGGTCGTCAGGTCGGCCAGCGGGTCATGGGAGCCTCCCCGGCCGGCCAGACGCGAGACGACGGTCGGATCGATCGCAGTGCCCCCACGGGCGACCCGGCGCACCGAGCCGACGAAGTCCTCCAGGTCGCCGAGTTTCGGCTTGAGGAGATACCCGAAGCCACCGGGCCGCTCCCCCAGCGCCTCGAGAACCTGCTGATCATCAGCCGAGCGCGACAGGATCAGGATCGCCAGATCCAGCTCTGCGTCCCGGAGTTGGCATACCACCCCGACCGGGTCCGTGCCGTCTCGGGAGGGCGCCATGTCGGCATCGACCACGACCACGTCGGGGTGGTGGGCCCGCACCTTCCGGAAGAGATCATCGCCCTGGCTGGCAGTCGTGACCACATCGAGCCCCGCCATCTGAAGCACGTACGTCAGGCCGGTCAGATAGACCGGCTCGCCGTCGGCCACGAGGACCCTGACCTGCTCGCCCGGCATCTGGAGCCGCTCGCCGCGGCTGGGTTGTGACCTGGAAGGTGGGGTTGCAAGGACGATGCTCATGACGAAGTACGAGCAGTGTGGATCAGCGGCCGCTGACCTCGCGTCCGCCATCCGCACAGTCACACTGGCTAGTCGCTGGCCAGTCCTCCCCCGGAATGGGGCACGTGGCCTCGCGGCCCGCCGGCGGCTAGGCCACCGATGACTCGCGAGCCAGTGCGTCGTGAAGCTGGTGGCGCGAGCTGATATCGAGCTTGGCGAATACCTTGCGCAGGTGGTACTGGACGGTGCGGGGGCTGATGAACATCCGGGACGCAATCTCCGGGTTCGAGAGTCCGGCGCGAGCCAGCTGCGCGATCTGTGCTTCCTGCGCGGTCAGCTCCTCGCCGGTATCCGGTGCGCTCGCCCGGACTGTCTCACCGGTGGCCAGCAATTCACGCCTCGCCCGTTCGGCAAACGCCTGGGTTCCCATCCGCGTGAACATCTCGTGGGCAGCCCGGAGCTGCTCGCGGGCGTCCACCCGGCGCTGCTCGCGGCGCAGCCATTCGCCGTAGAGCAGACGGGCTCGAGCCAACTCGAGCCCGAGCCGGGACCGGGCAAGCCTGTGGATGGCTTCACGGTGGGCTGCTTCGGCCGTATCGCCGACACTCACCAGGGCTCGGGCACGCGCCTCGATCCCGAGCGCGAGTTCGGTCCCCGTCGCCTGGGCGCACTCGCTAAGGCGCAGCAGGGCCTCATGGGCCACCTTCGACCGTCCCGAGCGAGCCGCTGCTTCGACGATCTCCGGTAACGACCACACCGAGAGCATCAACTCATCACGTGAGCTTGCGCTCTGTGCCGGCTCGAGGGCGGCCTCGTGTTGCCCGAGCGCGTTATGGAGAATCGCCCGCGCGTGCTCGCCGAAGGTGAGCACGACGCCCTCGTTGCGCGCCCTCGCCGCCGCCTCACCGGCCTCGATCAGAGCCAGCGCCGCTGCCTCGTCGCCGCGACACCCGGCCAGCAGCATCTTTCCGAAGACGATCGGCTCGGTGCCGGTTGCCTCTGCGATCTCGTCTGCCTCCTCGATCAGGCCAGCCGCACCGGGCAGCCTTCCCTCTAGGCACCAGAGCAGCGAGAGCAGGTTGAGGGCCAGCGGGAGTACGGCCAGAGCCCCGGAATCCCGAGCGATCTGGACATTCCGGTTGGCGATCGCGTGCCATGTCTCATCGTCGAAGAGATCGGGCGCCACGCGGCGTGCGATCCAAGGCCAGCGCATGTCCTGCCCGTCGAGCTCGCCCTCGGTGCGGACCGCGGCCAGTGCTTGCTGGAGGGCGGCCGCGCTGGCGCAGTAGCCGTCGGTGAAGCGAACCGCCAGGCCGTCGAGGAGGAGATCGCTGGCACGCGCGACTCCCGGTGCCGGCGGGGCACGGCGCGCCGCCCTCGCCGCCGCCAGCGTGCCGCTGCCCAGACGCCCCGCCACGCTTGCCGCTCGGAGGGCCTCGAGATAGGTCCGTCGTGCCAGCCCCGGATCCAGCGAGCCGAGTCGCCGCGCGGCGTCGAGGAGCAGCGGCACGGCATCCGCGGCCCGCCTCAGGTCGAGGGCGATCTGTCCGTGGAGGCGCTGAAGCATCGCGCGGTCGAGCTCACCCAGCGGTCCCTCCGCCGCTGTCGCGAGAAGCGTCATGGCCTCCTGAGGTGCGCCTGCCAGCTGCTTGGCCTCGGCCGCTCCCAGCGCCCGCCGGGCCCGGAGCGTGGGATCCAGCGTGAGCGCGGCGGCACGCTGGAGGAACGCCGCCGCCGCCGCGATCCCGCCGCGGGACTGGGCCCGTCCGGCGGAGCGTTCGAGCTCTTCCGCGACGTCCTCGTCGAACGTCAAAGCGGCGCGAGCAAGGTGCCACGCCCGGCGGTCGGGGTCAGCCCCCGCATCGGTGGCCCGCGCCAGGACACGGTGCGCCGTACGCCGCTCCTCAGCCGACGCCGCCCGGTAGATCGCCGACCGCAACAGGGGATGACGGAAGGTGACCTGGGCGCCCAGCTCGAGCAGGCCCTCCGCGACCGCGGGACCGAGAGCCTCGATGTCGATCCCGACCTCGGCCCCCGAACGCCACAACAGCGCCGGCTCGCCCGTCGGCTCGGCCGCGGCCAGGAGCAGAAGCTCCTGCGTGTCAGGAGGCAGCTGTTCGACACGTCGGCGAAAGCTCGCCTCGATCCGGCTCTCCAGCGGGAGCTCGCCCGGGAGACCGAAGCCCCCGGCCAGGTCGGCGGGCGAGAGCTCACGAGGAAGCTCGAGCAGGGCCAGCGGATTGCCCCGCGCCTCGGCCAGGATCCGGCCGCGGACTCGCTCATCGAGCGGCGCGCCGAGGGCGGAGACGAGAAGCGCCCGCGCATCAACGTCGGAAAGCCCCTGGAGGCGCAGGTAGGGCATCCGTGTCAGTTCCTCGAGCTCGGACGGCTCGCGCACCGCGAATATGAGGACCACAGACTCGGCCTGCAGGCGCCGAGCTACGAAGGCCAGGACCTGGGCCGACGAGCGATCGAGCCATTGCGCGTCGTCCACCAGGCAGAGTAGAGGGACGTCCTCGGCGGCATCGGAGAGCAAGGTGAGTACGGCGACCCCGACGAAGAAGCGGTCAGGCTGGGCGCCGGAGCTGAGTCCGAACGCGGTTGCCAGCGCGTCACGCTGAGGCGGGGGGAGGCGGTCGAGCCGATCCAGAAGCGCTGCACACAGCTGATGCAGGCCGGCAAACGGAAGCTCCATCTCGGATTCCACACCGACGACGCGGGCGAGACGAAACCCCTGGGCGCTCGCCGCAACGTGGTCGAGGAGCGCGGTCTTCCCGGTTCCCGCCGCGCCGCGCAGCACCAGGATCGCACTCTCACCATCTCTCCCGGCAGCCAGGAGTCCCTCCAGCTGCTCACATTCAGTATCTCGGCCAACCAGCCCGTTGCTGGGCTGGCGGCGCGGGGAGGAGGTCATCCGCTTGGCATCCGCGGTCCTGGGACCGCCCTACCCGCCGGACACCATTGCGACCACTCGGACCTCGCGAACCGCGGTCAGGGGACACCTCAGCCCGCCCCGATCGCGGGCATCGATCCCGTCGACGTAGACGTTGAGATGCCGGTTCAGCTCGCCCCGCTCGTTGAACAAAAGGTCGGCCACCGGTAGCGCGTGCAGCGCCTCTCCGACCGTTTCCGCCCGGACATCGAAGCGCTGGCGCCCCTCAGCCTGAGCGGCAAGGATGCTGGGCACGACTACGTGGGCCATTCCGTCACCTCCACGGACAGGATCGGCGGGAGGTGTCGCACTGCCTCGACCCACACCTCTCCCTCGGTGAGAGCAAACAGCGAGCCGCTCTGCGTACCGAAGTAGAGCGACTCGGTGTCCGAGGCCGAGGCCTCACGCAGGACCGCCGCCCACGCCTGCTTCGGGAGGCCATCGGCCATGAGCTCCCACGTCTCGCCGCTGTCCCGGGTGCGATAGACGGCCAGCTGGCCCCCTGAGCTGTGGTGATACTCGGGGCTCTTCTCCGGGATCACGAACGCCTGCTCCGGATCCGTCGGGTCCAGCATGATCGGAAAGCCGAAGCCGCTGGGAAGGCCATTGCCGTCGAGCCGAAGCCAGGAGTCGCCGTGGTCGTCCGACAGATAGACGCCATAGTGGTTCTGCTGCCAGAGCCGATCACGCAGCGGGTGAAGCAGCAGCTTATGCGGGCACTGCCCGACCTGGGGATGTGGGTCGCCAAGGAAATCGGCCACCACGTTCCGGTTGACCGGAGCCCAGGTCTCGCCGCGGTCGTCCGAGCGGAACACGCCGGCGGCGGTGAGCGCGACATACATTCGTCGCTCGTCCCGCGGGTCGAGCTGAATCGAGTGGCAGCACATGCCGCCGGCGCCGGGAAACCAGCGCTCGCGGGTGGGGTGCTCCAGGATCCCGCGGTTGACCTCCCAGCTCTCGCCCCCATCGTCTGATCGAAACAGCACTCCGGGAGCCGCGCCGAGAAACAGCGTTTCCGGCTCGTCCGGGCGTCCGGGCTCGATGTGCCAGACCGCTTCGAGTGTCATCCCCGACTCTTCGGGCAGGCCGATCTGGCTGGAGCGGCGCCACGTCTTCCCCCGGTCGGCCGAGCGTTGCACGGTCGAGCCATAGACCCGGTGATTGGTCGCGGCATAGAACGTTTCGTCCCGCGGGTCGATCGTGGCGTGATAGATGCCCCAGCCATCGAGGAATGGCCCGTCGGTCTGCCACCGCCGGCGCTCGTCGTCTCCGCACAGGAGGAACAGGCCCTTCGTTGTGCCGACCAGCGCCAGGACTCCGATCGCGCTACCTCCCTACTCCGGAACACGGTCCGGAACCCGCTCCGGGGAATACATCTACGTGGGGGGACGTGTGGCTCTGTCGCGGTGTCGGCACCTTTGGGGCTCGCACTCGTCTACCAGGAAAATACCCGCCCCCACTGTGGGGTTAGCCCCACACTCCTGGAGACGACAGCGGCTGGCAAAACGGTCCAACGGACGGTCCAACCAGCCCAGAAACGCCCGCCAGCGCTGGAAGGGCCGGCGGAATCATAATCCGCGTGTCGGGGCGAGTCCCTCCTCCGGCATGGGACGGTTAACGGCGACCCGTGGCCCAGTCAGTCGGGGGACCGTCCGCCCAAGGCCGGGATGGACGATTCGGTCGGCTCGGTTAAGGCGCGGGCGTCGTCGCGGAGTTCGAGGGCACGGGCACGGAGCTGCCGAGTCTCGTCGCGTAGGTTCTGGGCCAGCGCTCTCTCAGAGCCGTATTCCTCTCTGACCCGAGCCAGTTCGGCGCGGAGCACCGCGAGCCGTCCCTCGCCGGCTGCCGATTCGGCCGGTGGCGTCCGCCGTGCCGCCTGCTTCGGGCGCGCCTCCAGCACGTAGGCGGGTTTCAGCTGGGTGGCCTGGGGCTCCGGTGGCGGATCCAGGATCGTCCAATCCCGATCCTGTTTGATCAGCGAACCCCGCGCCGCGAGCTCTTTGAGCGCGAGCGTCACAGTCGGTCGCTGCGCCCCGACCAGTTCGCCGAGAGCCTCGTGGGTGAGTGGCAGCCGCAGTCGGATCCCGGCCGGTGTGACGTGGCCCCAGTCTTCAGCCAGCAGCCACATCAGCGCCATCAGCCGCTCGTCGACTCGCGGGAGCTGCGAGATCGCGAGCTGCGTCGCGAGCCGCTCCGAAGAGTCGATCGCGCGCCGGTAGCTCAGCGAGGCCAGGCGTGGCCAGCGGTGCGCGGCGGTCAGGAAGTGGTCATCCAGCAGCGCGATCCGGCTCCGCATGGCGGTGCGCACGGTGACGGTAGAGAGCGGCGTCGGCGGGTCGCTGGTCTGGGTCGGGATAACTTCTCCCGCTCCGAGCAGCCGGAGCGAGCGGCGGCTGCCGATCTGCACGCCGGCAAGGAGGAGGCCGTCCAGAACGACGGCGCCGAACGCTGGGGTCGCTTGAAGCACGGCGGTGACGCTCTTGCCCGCGTTGAGCGTCACGGACGGCAGCGCAAACCGGCGCGCTTGCTCGAGCTCCTCGCCATCCAGGAGCGGCTCGAGCTCAGGCTCGACCTCAAGCAGCGAAACCCCAGTTGGGCGCGCAGCGGACCTCCCGCCTCGCCCGTTGAGCTCTCGTTGTCCTTGCTCTGTCACCAGACCTGCCCTCTCCGCCAGAGTACTCCCATCAGCCCTCCGGAAAAAGGTGCAAAGCACCCGCCCCGCACGCGAGACTTTGACTCATGACTCGTCGGCGCTCGATGGCGCTCTGCTTCGCCTTGGGATCGGTCTGCTTCTTCGTTGGTCCATTCCCGGGCTACGCCAGCCTGGTCGGCGACTCGGCTGACGCCGTCACCTTTTTCGTCGGCTCGATCCTGTTCACGTCGGGCGGAACACTCCAGAGCTGGCTCGCCTGGCCGGAGCGCTCTGACGCCGGCGCCGGCCGCTCGGCCTGGTGGTCCGCGGTGATTCAGTCCGCCGGCACCCTGTTCTTCAATGTCACGACCTACCAGGCCATGCACACGGCCCTGACGAGCCCTGAGTACAACAAGCTCGTCTGGCGGCCCGATTGGCGCGGGTCGATCTGCTTCCTCGTCTCCGGGGCGATTGCCTACCGGGCATCACCGAGGCGGGGCTGGCTCCCGGCCCGCGAGGGTCTCGGATGGTGGCAGCCAGTTGTCAACCTCCTGGGTTGCATCTTCTTCGGGATCTCGGCCATCGCCGGCTACGTCGTCCCCTCCACCGGCTCGGCGCTTGACCTGGCCGCCGCGAACTGGACCACAGGCTTGGGTGCGGCCTGCTTCCTGGCCTGCGCCCTTGACACCCTGCACACCGGAGAGCCGTCAAAGATGCCTCGGTTCCGCCGGCTTCACAGGGTGGAGGAGGCTCTCGAGAACGATGTTGGCCGGGCCCTATGACGCGATCTGCGCGCCTCAGCCAGCTTCCACCGTCGGGAGGTCGGCGGCCTGCCAGGCCCCCAGCCCACCCACCAGATTGGCCACGTCGGTCACGCCTTCGCGGGCGAGGAGGCTGGCGGCGATCGACGACCTATAGCCGCTACCGCAGTAGACCACCAGCCCGCGACTCTCGGGCAGCTCGTCCAGTCGCTCGGCCAGCCGGGTGAGCGGAAGATTGACCGCGGACTCGATGTGACCCTCTCCCCACTCCTGGCCGGTGCGGACGTCGACGAGCCCCGGCGCCTTTCCCTCGGCGAGCCGCTCCCGCAGCGAACCCGCGGTGATCCGCTCGGTTCGCTCGACGAGTGCCGGCGCGGCCTCGAGCTCCTGCATGCCGCGCCCCAGATAGCCCACGATGCCGTCGAACCCGATCCGGCCGAGCCTGGTCGCTGCCTCCTCCTCGCGCCCGGGCTCGGCGATCAGCACGAGCGGCCGCTGATGGTCGAGGAACGTGCCGCACCAGGTCGCGAATGACCCACCGAGTCCGATGTTCAGCGCCCCGCGGATGTGCGCCCCCTCGAACTCCGCCTGATCGCGCGTATCCAACAGCTGAGCACCATCGCCGATGAGCTCACGCACCTCCGGCAGTGAGAGTGATTTGAGCTCACGCTCGAGCGCCTCGTCGAGGGTCGCGTGCTCACGCGAGTTGAGCACCGCGTCGTAGGTGAAGTAGGCCGGAGTGTCGGGCTGGTCGGCGGTCACGATCTCGATGAACCGCTCTCGGCTCATCGGCCGAAGCGCGTAGTTGTAGATCCGCTGCACGCCGATGGTTGAGACCGTGTCTGTGGAGAGGTTCTTTCCGCACAGCGAGCCAGCTCCGTGGGCGGGATACACGAGTGTGTCGTCGGGCAGGGGGAGAAGCTTGTCCTGCAGCGAGTCGTAGAGCATGCTCGCGAGCCGCTCGGCGCTCCAACCCTGTGAGGCGCGCAGATCCGGCCGTCCCACGTCGCCGATGAACAGCGTGTCCCCGGTCAGGACCGCGTGGGGAAGCTCATCGCCGTGCTGGGGATCAAAGACGAGGATCGAGATCGATTCCGGGGAGTGCCCCGGAGTTTCCAAGACCGAGAGCCGAACCTCGCCGAGGCGCAACTCGTCCCCGTCGGCGAGCGGGTCGAAGGGATATTCGGCGCTCGCCTGCGCCCCCAGATGAATCGTGGCCCCGACCCGGTCGCGCAGCTCCAGATGGCCAGCCACGAAGTCGGCGTGCATGTGGGTGAGGATGACGTCGGAGACCACGCAGCCCAGCTCCTCGGCGTCGGCGATGTACTGGTCGACGTCGCGCTGGGGATCGATCACAGCCGCCCGGCCCCCCACCTGGTCGGCGACCAGGTAGGAGGCGTGGGCGAGACAGCCCAGGTAGTACTGCTTGAGAGTCAGCTCTTCGAGCCCACCGGGTCGGGAACGATGCGGATGTAGGGCTTCGGTGACTCCCACTCGCCGAAGAGCTCCTTGGCCTGCTCGTCGTTGACCGATCCGGAGATGATCACATCGTCGCCCGGCTTCCATTGCGCCGGCGTCGCCACCTTGTGATTGGCGGTCAGCTGGAGCGAGTCGATCACCCGCAGCACCTCGTCGAAGTTCCGGCCCGTCGTCATCGGGTAGACGAGGATCAGCTTGATCTTCTTGTCCGGACCGATCACGAACACGTTGCGCACGGTCTGGTTGTCGGCCGGGGTGCGATCCGCCGGGTCGCCGGAGACGTCCGCCGGGAGCATCCCATAGAGCTTGGCGACCTTGAAGTCCGAGTCGGCGATGATCGGGTAGTTGGGCGCGGTGCCCTGGGTCTCCTCGATGTCCTTGGCCCACTGTTCGTGCTTCTCGGACGGGTCGACCGAGAGCCCGATGATCTTGACGCCGCGGCGGTCGAACTCTGGCTTGATGCTGGCCATGTAGCCCAGCTCGGTCGTGCAGATCGGCGTGAAGTCCTTCGGGTGCGAGAACAGCACCGCCCAGGAGTCGCCGATCCAGTCGTGGAAGCTGATCGGCCCTTCGGTCGTGTTGGCCTCGAAATCCGGGGCCTCGGCTCCTATCTGCAAAGCCATGTCATTTTCTCCTTTGTCGTCGGGGTCATCCCCACAACCTCGTTATAGCTTGCGGTTCCGGCCCTCTCCCCAGCGCGGACCCGCGCCCGGCAAACTTCATCGACTGTGTGAACTTAGCTCACCCGCGCGAGCTTCGGCAAGATCGGTCCTCGCGGAGCTAGCGTTGCGGCCGTGACCCCGCTCCACGCGCTGGCCATCTTCGCCGCCGGGATCGCCGCCGGAACGATCAACACGGTGGTGGGGAGCGGGACGCTCATCACCTTTCCGGCGCTGCTCGCCTTCGGCTACCCCCCGGTAACTGCGAACGTCTCCAACACGATCGGTCTCGTACCCGGGTCGGTCTCAGGCGCGGTTGGATATCGCCGGGAGCTGAGCGGGCAACGGCGGCGGACCTGGCCCCTGGCGGTCGTCTCCACGCTCGGGGGGACGGCGGGCGCGATCCTGCTGCTCACCCTGCCCGCTTCCGCGTTCAAGGCGATCGTCCCCGGCTTCATCGCCGTCGCCCTGGTCCTGATCGTCGCCCAGCCATGGCTCACCCGGCTTGTCGGCTCCCGCCGGCGGCGCCACGATCAGCGGGTCGCTCCGGCGCCGACGCTGGGGGTGTTTCTCAGCGGCGTCTACGGGGGCTACTTCGGTGCCGCCCAGGGGATCCTGCTGCTCGCCATCCTCGGACTGGCCATCGACGATGACCTGCAGCGGATCAACGCGCTCAAGGTGGTGCTGGCCGGACTGGTGAACCTCGTCGCCGGAGTCATTTTCGCCATCGTCGCCCACGTCGCGTGGGGAGCCGCAGGTCTGATCGCCGCCGGCTCGATCCTCGGCGGGGTCATTGGCGCCCGTTACGGGCGCCGGCTCCCCCCCATCGCGCTTCGGATGGTGATCGTGGTCGTCGGGATCGCGGCGATTGTCCGGCTGGTCTAAGTCGCGGTCTGCGTCTGGGGCGCGGGAGTCCCTGGACGGCGGTGCGCAATATCGCGCACCTTCCCTTCGATCGCGGTGAGCGGCTTGGCAATGCTTTCGAGACCCCGACGTTCCGCCTTGACGCCAAAGAAGATCTCGACGACTCCGCCGACGATCATCAGGATCGCTCCGAGCGCCGTTGCCCGGAAAACGTCGGCGGCTTTTCCGCTGGCCACCGCCGGGCCGAACAGCTGCGGCCCGATGATCCCGCCGATCCCGGTGCCCAGCGCGTAGAACAGCGCGATCGCCAGGGCGCGGGTCTCCATGGGAAAGATCTCGCTCACCGTCAGGTACGCCGCGCTTACGCCGGCCGAGGCGAAGAAGAAGACGACGCACCACGCCAAGGTCAGCGTCGCCGCGGTCAGCTCGCCCTGCTTGAACAGGTATCCCGTGACCAGAAGCAGCGCACCGGACAGGATGTAGGTCCCGGCGATCATCGGCTTGCGTCCCACCGAGTCGAACAGCGGTCCGAGGATGACCGGGCCAAACAGGTTGCCCGCCGCGAACGCGATCAGGTAGTAGGGAGCATTGTCCGTGCTGACATGGAAGAAGGTCGACAGCAGCGTCGCGTAGCCGAACAGGATCGCGTTGTAGAGAAAGGCCTGGCCGATGAACAGCGCCATGCCCAGCACGAACCGCTTTGGGTAGTTGGCAATGATCCCGCGCAACACCTCCATCAGCCCCAATGACTTGCGCTGCTGGACCGTGATCGTGTCGTCAGGCTCATCCAGCTGGGCGTGGGTGGATTCGCTCACCTGGCGCTCGATGTCCTGGACGACCTCCTCGGCCTCCTCGTCCCGGCCGTGGATGAACAGCCAGCGCGGGCTCTCGGGAACGTGCCTGCGGACGATCAGGATGGCGATCCCCAGGATGAACCCAAGCCCGAAGCACACCCGCCACTGGAGGAAGGGCGTAAAGATGTGCAGGGCCGCCACCGAGAGCAGCGCGCCCAGGGCCGCGCCGGCCCAGTAGGTCCCGTTGATGAGGATGTCGATCCGGCCGCGGTGGTTGGCCGGAATCAGCTCGTCAATGGCCGAGTTGATCGCGCTGTACTCGCCGCCGATGCCCATGCCGGTGACGAACCGGGCGGCGAAGAAGAACCAGGGCGTCCACGCGAACGCCGTCGCGAAGGTCGCCGCGAGATAGACGCCCAGCGTGACCATGAACAGCTTCTTGCGCCCAAACATGTCGGTCAATCGGCCGAACAGGAGGGCCCCGAAACACGCGCCCGCGACATACATCGATGCCGCCCAGCCCGCGATGTCGGCTGAGGAGATGTTGATGCCGCTTCCCTTGGCCGAAATGGCGCCGGCGATCGAGCCGACGACTGTCACCTCTAGGCCGTCAAGGATCCAGACGGTGCCCAGCCCGATGAGGATGCGCCAGTGCCAACGCGACCACGGCAGCCGGTCGAGCCGGGCTGGAATGTTGGTCTCGACGGTCCTGAGCTCGTGACCCTCAGCCAGCGCCGACATATCTCTCCTCCTCGGGTCGTTACAACGGATATAGGAGTACCCGCGGTTTGGAGGATCAAAGCGTGCGAGCTAGGCGGCGCCGGATTGCTGGCGCGCGTACACGTTCAGCCGGGCCAGCTCATCGTCGTAGAGGCGCCTCAGCACGCGGGGCGCAAACGTCCGCTCGAAGAAGCCGCCGATCCCTCCGGCTCCCTCCCACGTCGTCACGATCTGGACGCGTGAGCCGCTGCCGGCCGCCTCGATGGTCCAGGTGGTGACGAGGCTCGACTCGGTGTCTGACTCGGTGAGGACCCGCCCCGGCTCGGGCTCGGCGATTTGCATGCGGTAGCTGCGGCTGCGCCCGCCCGTGTCGAGCCTAAACCGGGTCACCGTGCCGGCGCCGACCCCGCCTGACTCGACCCGGAAGTCCGAGAACGCCGGTGGCAGGAACCGAGCGTGGTGCTGACGCATGTCGGCCACGTAGGCGTAGACCTGGTCCGGAGGTGCGTCGATCGTGCGTTCGGCGGTCACGCGGATGGTTGCCATGGAGTCCACCTTAAAGCAATCGCGCCCCGGGAAACCGGCGAGGACACTGGGCCGGAGTCGACGAGGCGCGATCAGGGAGGAGAGGGTGTGGCCGACATCATGCCGACGCCGCGTTTAGTTGTCCAAGACGAATATCTATGAGCACTTATAGTTTTTCGTTATGGATCTCCGTCAGCTCCGTTACCTCGTCGCGCTGGCCGAGGAGCAGAACTTCACCCGGGCCGCCGTTCGCGAACACGTTGCCCAGCCCGCCCTCTCCCAACAGCTCCGGCGGCTCGAAGACGAGCTCGGCGTGGTGCTGATCGAGCGGACGACCCGGCACATGAGCCTGACCGACGCGGGCCGCCTGCTCGTGGCCCGGGCTCGGCGCATCATGGCCGAGGTCGAGGCCGCCCAGTCCGATCTCGAGGCACTCAAGGGCATTGAGGTCGGGCGCGTCCGCGTGGGGGCAATCCACACGATGGGCCCGATCGACGTGTCGCTGGTCCTGACCATCTTTCACCGGCGCCACCCGGGAGTCGAGCTCACCGTGCGGGAGGAATCCAGCGAGGACCTGGCCGAGATGATCCGTGACGACGAGCTTGACCTCGCGTTTCTCTCGGTGACTGAGCGCGTCGAGAGCCACGACCTGGCCCTGCACCAGCTCGTCTCGGAGGAGTTGGTCGTACTCATGCCCCTCGATCATCGGCTGGCTCGCCGCCGGCGGGTGCGGATGGTCGAACTGCGTGGCGAGGAGTTCATCTCCTACCGGCCCGGGGCCCGCCTCCGCGAGCTTCTGTTGGCCGCCGGCCGTCACGCCGGGTTCGAGCCCCGTGTGACGCTCGAGTCGAATGAGAGCCAGCGCGTCCGCCGGCTCGTCGCCCGGGGCATGGGCGTTGCCATCCTCCCCCGGTCTGACGCGGTTTCCCCCGGCGCGGAGGTCGCGGTCGTGGCGCTCACCGATCCGCCCCTGACCCGGGACATCACGTTGGCCTGGCGCCAGGACCGGTGGCACCCGCCGGCCGTGGACGAGTTCCTGACCCTGGCTCGGGAGACGTTTACCTAGGCGCGGCTGACCGGCGCAGCGCTCTCACCAGCCAGCGGAGGCGTTGCCTCTGCCCAGGGCCGGGCGGCCTCGATCTGACCGGCCAGGGCATAGAGCGTGTGCTCGGCTTCGGGGCGCCCCACAAGCTGCACGCTTAGGGGTAGGCCGTCGGACCCAAATCCGGCCGGCAGGGTCACCGCCGGCTGACCCGTGAGGTTGAAGGGCGCGCTCCACGGGGTGAAGCGACTCGCCAGGTTGAACGAATACAGCGTGCCGCGGCCGTACCCACCCTGGGCAGGAACCGCAGTGGTCGAGAGCCCCGGCGTCATCAGCACATCGACCTCGTCCCACAAGGTCAGGATGCGTTTGGTCAAGCGTGCTCGGGACCGCGTACGCAGCGTTCGGGCCCGCCGCTCGGGAATCAGCCGGCCGGCGGCGGCCATGCGACGCGTCGTGGGCTCCAGCCGGCTGCGATCGGGAATCGTGAGAGAGTCCTCGTAGATCGCGCGCAGCCAGGTCTGGGCGAAGATCGGGCCGACCGCCCCCCATGCCGGCGCCCGCTCGACCACCTCATGACCGAGTTCGGTGAGCAGCGAGGCCGTCTGCTCCCAGGCTTCACGCTGGTCATCAGAGGCGCGGACCAGGACTCCGGGCGGAGGCTTGCGCGTGACGGCGATTCGCAGGCGGGATGGCGGCGCGGCCGCTGCCTCGGCGTAGCTGCCCGGGTAGGGCGGCAGCGCGTCGGTGTCCCCGGCGATGGCGCCCTGCATCACGTCGAGCATCAGCGCGCTGTCCTTGACCGTCCGCACGAGGGGCCCGAAGGTGCTCAGACCGAGCCAGTGCTCGCCCTCGGGCATCAGCGAGACGCGCCCGCGCGAGGGCTTCATCCCCACCAGCCCACAGCAGGCGGCGGGGATGCGGATCGAACCACCGCCGTCTGACCCGGTGGCGCACGGAACCATGCCCGCGGCCACCGCGGCGGCGGATCCACCGGAGGAGCCGCCCGGCGTCCGGCTCGGATCCCACGGATTGCGCGTGATCCCGTTAGCGTCGCTCGCCGTCCAGGGCCAGATCATGAGCTCGGGCACGTTGGTGATACCGACCGGGACGGCGCCGGCGGCGCGCAGCCGGCGGACGACCTCGGCGTCGGCGCCTTCGGGGGGACCGTAGCTGCGAGAGCCGCGGGTGTTGACCTGGCCGGCCACGGGCGTGTCTCCCTTGACGGCGATCGGAACGCCGGCCAGCGGGGCGTCACGAGGGACCTCCTCGGCGGCAGCCAGCGCCTCCTCCGCCAAAACGGTACGGAAGGCGCCCAGGCGCGGGTTGAGCGCCTCGATTCTGCGGAGAGCCAGCTCCACCAGTTCACGCGGGTGAAGCTCGCCGGAGCGCACGCGCGCCGCCAGGGCCGCCGGCCCGGCGAACAGCAGCGCTTCATCTGCGGTCGGCACGCGGCGTACCATCGCATAGGTATGGCCGAGGGAGTGCAGAAGCTGAGCAGCAATGGAGCCGGCGCCAACGGCTCCGACATCGACGCGGTCGAGACCAGCGAGTGGCTTGAGGCCCTCGACGCCGTCGTCGCCCACGACGGTCCAGACCGGGCTCGCGATCTCCTGAAGCGCGTCGTCGAACGCGCTCAGCACGCGGGCACCGGGCCAATCGCCAGCCTCAACACCTCGTATGTCAACACGATCCCGCCCGAGCGCGAGGCCAAGCTCCCGGGAGATCCCGCCCTCGAGCGCCGTCTGCGCTCGATTATCCGCTGGAACGCGATGGCGATGGTCGTGCGCGCCAACAAGACCTCGTCGGAGCTTGGCGGCCACATCGCGACCTACCAGTCGCTGGCCACGCTTTACGAGGTCGGCTTCAACCACTTCTGGCACGCGCCCTCAAAGCAGCACGGCGGCGACCTCATCTACTTCCAGGGCCACTCCTCCCCAGGCAACTACGCGCGCGCCTATCTCGAAGGACGGTTGACCGAGGAGCAGCTCGACGGCTTCCGTCAGGAGGTGTCTCAGCCCGGTGGCCTCAGCTCATACCCGCACCCCTGGCTGATGCCCGACTTCTGGCAGTTCCCCACCGTCTCGCTCGGGCTGGGCGCGATCACCTCGATCTACCAGGCCCGGTTCATGAACTACCTCCACGCCCGCGACATCCTCGACACCGAGGGACGGAAGGTGTGGGCGTTCATCGGCGACGGCGAGGTCGACGAGCCGGAGACCATGGGCTCGATCGGGATGGCCGGGCGCGAGCGGCTGGACAACCTGATCTGGGTCGTCAACGCGAACCTCCAGCGCCTGGATGGGCCGGTGCGCGGCAACGGCAAGATCATCCAGGAGCTCGAGTCGGACTTCCGCGGCGCCGGCTGGAACGTGATCAAGGTGATCTGGGGCTCGAAGTGGGATCCCCTGCTCGCCGAGGACACCGACGGGCGGCTGCTCAAGGTGATGGAGGACTCGGTCGACGGCGAGTATCAGACCTACAAGTCACGTGACGGCGCCTACGTACGCGAGCACTTCTTCGGCAAGGACCCGGTGCTGCTCGAACGGGTCGCCCACATGTCAGACGAGGAGATCTGGCTCCTGAACCGCGGCGGGCTCGACCAGCAGAAGGTCTATGCCGCCTACCACGAGGCCGTCCATCACCGCGGCGAGCCGACGGTCATCCTGGCCAAGACGATCAAGGGCTACGGGATGGGCGCGTCGGGCGAGGGCCAGATGGTGACCCACCAGGCCAAGAAAATGACCGAGGACGCACTCCTGGCCTTCCGCGATCGGTTCGAGCTTCCGCTGAGCGACGAGCAGGTGCGACGCGCCGAGTACTACAAGCCGCCCCCGGACTCGCCGGAGATGCGCTACCTGCGCGAGTCCCGCGAGGCCCTGGGAGGTTCCCTGCCCGTGCGCCGGCGCCGGGCTGAGGAGTCACTCCCCGTGCCCGATCTTGAGCTCTTCAGCTCCCAGCTTGAGGGAACCGGTGACCGCGAGATCTCCACGACAATGGCCTTCGTGCGCGTCCTGGCGGCGCTGCTGCGGGACAAGCAGCTCGGTCGCCGGATCGTGCCCATTGTCCCCGACGAGTCGCGCACGTTCGGCATGGAGGGCCTGTTCCGTCAGGTCGGCATCTATTCGCCCTTCGGGCAGCGCTACCAGCCACAGGACTCCGAGCAGCTGATGTTCTACAAGGAGGACGAGCACGGCCAGATCCTCGAGGAGGGGATCACCGAGGCGGGCTCTATCTCTTCCTTCATCGCCGCCGGCACTTCCTACAGCGTCCATGGCGTGCCGATGATCCCGTTCTACATCTATTACTCGATGTTCGGCTATCAGCGGGTGGGTGACCTCGTCTGGTCGGCCGGCGACAGCCGCACCCGCGGCTTCCTGCTCGGCGGAACGGCGGGACGGACGACGCTCAACGGCGAGGGCCTCCAGCATGAGGACGGGCACAGCCACGTGCTCTTCTCGGTCGTCCCGAACGTGCGCGCCTATGACCCCGCCTTTAACTACGAGGTCGCGGTGATCATCCAGGAAGGGCTGCGGCGGATGATCGGTGAGCAGGAGGATGTCTTCTACTACCTAACGCTGATGAACGAGAACTACCACCATCCGCCTATGCCGGAGGGCGCGCCGGAGGGCATCCTCCGCGGGATGTATTTGCTGCGCTCAAGCGCGGCCGATGGACCCCGGGTTCAGCTGCTCGGCTCCGGCACCATCTTGAGTGAGGTACTGGCCGCGGCCTCGCTGTTGGAGGAGGACTTCGGTGTCGCCGACGATGTCTGGAGCGCGACCTCGTTCACCGAGCTGCGCCGGGACGGGATCGAGGTGGAACGCTGGAACATGCTCCACCCGCAGTCCGAGCCTCGACGCGCCTACGTGGCCGAGCAGCTCTCCGAGCGAGATGGTCCCGTGATCGCCGCGACCGACTACATGCGCGCCTTCGCCGACCAGATCCGCCAGTGGGTGCCGGCGCGCTACCGCGTCCTCGGTACCGACGGGTACGGCCGCAGTGACCTGCGCGCTTCTTTGCGGCGCTTCTTCGAGGTCGATCGGCACTACGTGGCCGTGGCCGCGCTGCGCGAGCTGGCCGACGAGGGAGTCGTGGAGCCGGCTCGGGTGCAGGAAGCGATAGACCGCTACGAGATCGACCCCGAGGCGCCGTTGCCGACCACCGTATGAGTGCCGGCAGCGCCGTCTCGATCGAGGTCCCCGACATCGGGGACTTCGAGGACGTGCCGGTCATCGAGGTGCTCGTCGCCCCCGGAGACCGGGTGGGCGTCGATGACCCGCTCATCACCCTCGAATCCGACAAGGCGACCATGGACGTTCCCGCTCCCTTCGCGGGGGTGGTCGGCGAGATCCAGGTCGGCGTGGGTGACCACGTGTCACAGGGTTCTCCGCTACTGACGATCGAGCCCGAGGGCGAGGGCGAGGGTTCGGGCGAGGATTCCACCGGCGAGGCGTCGGCTCTGGCGGACGAGGCGGCGCCCGACGAAGCGGCGGCACCAGACTCGGTCCGGAGCGCGGAACGGGCCGAGGAGGAGGACGCGCCGGAGCCGGCGCCCTCCCCCCAGGAGCCCGCACCGGCCGCCGAGCCCGAAGCCCCTCCCCGACCCTCCGGCAACGGCGGTGGTCCCGTGTACGCCAGCCCGTCGGTGCGCCGGTTGGCGCGCGAGCTTGGCGTCGATTTGTCCTCGGTGACCGGCTCCGGCCGCAAGGGCCGCATCACCCAGGATGACGTGGAGCGCTCACGGCGTGGTCCCACCGGCGCCCCTACCACTGGCGCGGTGCCCGGACTGGACATGGCGCCCTGGCCGTCCCTTGATTTTGAGAAGTTCGGTCCGGTGGAGCGGGTGCCCCGCTCTCGGATCCAGAGGATCTCCGCCCCCAACCTGGCCCGTAACTGGACGCTGATCCCGCACGTCACCCAGCACGATGAGGCGGATATCACCGACCTGGAGGCCTGGCGCCGCGAGCTCAACCAGGAGCGTTCGGACGACGGGATCAAGGTGACGATGGTCTCCTTCCTGATCATCGCTTCCGTCGCCGCCCTGAAGGAGTTCCCGGACTTCAACTCCTCGCTCGACGGCGACGAGCTCATCCTCAAGCGCTACTACAACATCGGCTTCGCCGCCGACACACCCGGCGGGCTCGTCGTCCCGGTTATCAAGGACGCCGACAAGAAGGGCCTCCTCGAGATCGCCCAGGAGTTGACCGAACTCTCAGGCAAGGCTCGCCAGGGGAAGCTCTCCCCCGGGGACCTGAGCGGGAGCACGTTCACGATCTCGTCCCTGGGCGGCATCGGCGGGACGTTCTTCACCCCGATCATCAACGCGCCTGAGGTCGCCATCCTCGGCGTCAGCCGCTCGGCGATGAAGCCGGTGTGGGACAGCGGCGAGTTCGTGCCCAGGTTGCTCGTGCCCCTGTCCCTCTCCTACGACCACCGGGTGATCGACGGTGCCGCCGCCGCTCGGTTCATCGTCTACCTCGGCCGCGTGCTGAGCGACCTACGCCGGGCTCTCCTCTGATGGAGATTCGGGTTCCGGACATTGGGGACTTCACCGACGTCCCCGTGATCGAGATCCACGTGTCCGCAGGAGACGAGGTCTCACCCGAGGACCCGCTGGTCACGCTTGAGTCGGACAAGGCGACGATGGACGTCCCGGCGCCATCGGCCGGGGTGGTCGAGCAGTTGCGAGTGCAGATCGGCGACCGGGTGTCGGAGGGAAGCGTCCTGCTCACCCTGGAGACCGATGGCGCCGGACCTCTGACCCGGGAGCCGGAGACGACCGCACCGGAGACGACCGCACCGGAGACCGCGCCGGAGGCCGCACCGGAGGCAGCATCGCCCTCCCCGCCACCGGCCTCCGAGGAAGGCGAGCACGACGTCCAGCTTGTCGTACTCGGTTCAGGCCCCGGGGGCTACACAGCCGCCTTCCGGGCTGCCGATCTGGGCCTGGAGACGGTCCTGATCGAGCGCCACGAGCGCCTCGGCGGAGTCTGCCTGAACGTCGGCTGCATCCCCTCGAAGGCGCTCCTGCACGCGGCCCGGGTGATCGCGGAGGCCGAGGAGATGTCCGACCGTGGGGTCTCCTTCGGCCGGCCCAAGCTTGACCTCGACCGCCTCCGAGAGTGGAAGCAGTCGGTGGTGGACAGACTCACCGACGGGCTCGACGGTCTCGCCCGCCGGCGGAAGGTCGAGGTCGTTCAGGGCGAGGCGCGCCTGACCGGGCCGCACACGATCGAGGTGGCCGATCGGACGATCTCGTTCGACAACTGCATCATCGCTGCCGGGTCCTCCGGCGCCTGGCTCCCCGACCTCCCCGACGATCCCCGGATCATCGGCTCGACCGCGGCGCTGGCGCTGGACGAGGTCCCGAAGCGCTTGCTCGTGATCGGCGGCGGGATCATCGGCCTCGAGCTCGCCACCGTCTACCACGCGCTCGGATCGCGGATCACCGTGGTGGAGTTGATGGATCAACTCATACCGGGCTGCGATCGCGATCTCGTGGAGCCGCTGCGCAAGCGGATTGCCGAGCGCTACGAGGCCATCCACCTCGAGACACTGGTCGAGGCCGTGACAGCCCAGAAGGGCGGGATCAAGGTCAAGTTCTCGAACGAGGAAACGGGACTGTTCGACCGGGCACTGATCGCGGTTGGGAGAAAACCGAGGGGCCATTCGATCGGTGCCGAAGCGGCGGGTGTGGAGGTGGACGAGGCGGGGTTCATCCGCGTCGATGAGCACATGCGCACGAACGTCCCCTGGATCTATGCCATCGGCGACATCGTCGGGGGGCCCATGCTCGCGCACAAGGCTTCGCACGAGGGCAAGGTGGCCGCAGAGGTGATCGCCGGTCACTCCGGAGCCGCCTTCGACCCCCGGGCGATTCCGTCTGTTGCCTACACCGATCCCGAGGTGGCGTGGATGGGGCTGACCGAGGCGGCCGCCCGCGAGCAGAGCATCGAGTACGAGAAGAGCACGTTCCCCTGGGCCGCGTCCGGCCGTGCCCTCGGCCTGGCCCGCGAGGAGGGCTTGACCAAGCTCCTGTTCGAGCCGGGAACCCGGCGGCTGCTGGGAGCCGGGATGGTCGGCGTCAATGCCGGCGAACTCATCGCCGAGACCGTCCACGCCCTCGAGATGGGTGCCGACGCCGAGGACATCGCGCTGACCGTCCATCCCCACCCCACCCTGACCGAGACCGTCGCCTTCGCGGCCGAGCTGGCCACGGGAACGATCACCGATCTCATGCCGCCGAGGCGGGCAGCGCGCGCCGGAGATCGCTGAGCAGCTCCGCGGTCCCGAACTCGATCCGGGCCTGGGTGACGCGGAGGACGCGTATCCCTTCCAGCTGAAGCTTGGTGTCCCGGAGACGGTTCTCCTCGAACTGCTTCCGGGACTTGTGGAACTCATAGCCGTCGATCTCGACGACAAGGCGCGCCTCTGGCCACCAGCAGTCGGCGAGGAAACCGTGAATGAGGACATTGGTGGCCGGCTCGGGAAACCCGTGTTCCCGGAGCAGAGCCAGAAACCGGCGCTCCAGCTCCGATTGAGTCCAGGGCGCCGGCCCCCGGAGTTCGGCGACCACGGCCTTGAGGGCCTTCACGCCGCGCCTCCCCCTGGCGCGGGCGTAGAGCGCCTCGAGCTGTCGCAAGTCGAAGATCTCCCGGCGCTCCGCGGCCTCGATGCCGAGGCGGAGCTGCTGGTGCCGCGCGATCTCCGCGTAATCCAGGAGCGCGCGGTGGACTGACGTGACCGGGATGCCGTCGACGACGTCTCGGTCATCCGGGTGGAGGCGGCGGACGTTGTGGACGCGAATTCCCCGCTGGCCACGACGTGTGCGACCAGGCACGGTCACGTCGATCCGACCACTCGACCCGGGTCGGAGCTCCCACAGCTCGACCGCAGCCCGGTGGCTCAGCACCGCGTCGGGTCCCCCGGCGAGGACAGCCGCCATCCAGCGGCCCTTTCGCGTGAGGCGCCGATGGCCCACGGCGTAAACGCCGCGATGAACGGGATGCAGGTGGCCGCGCCTGACCAGCCCGCGAATCACACCTGCGCTGAACCCGGCCGAGAGCAACTGCCACCGCCCGACAACCCCGTGCTGCATCGCCGCCACCGCCGCCAGCCCACCTGGACGACTTAATAGCTCTATACGACCCCCAATGTCGTCCAGGTAGCCCACCCTCCCCAGCCTGAACGAAAAACCGTCACCCGTGGGTGACGGCGCGTTCCAACTCTGCGACAAACGAGGGGGACCCCCGGAGCGGTGCTTCGCCCTGGGAGCGCCCCCGCGCGGCGGAGCGCCGAGCGCCGCGCCGCCCCGCCGGAAGCGACGACCTAACGCCGCCGCCGGAGACGCAGCAGCGCCAGCAAGCTCCCGAACGCCGCCGCCAGCGCGACGCCGCGCCGCGAGTGCGGGCTCACTCCGCCCCCCGAGCCCGCGGACCTGGCCGCCGGCATCGCGAATTCCTCGGCCGCGAGGATGTCGTGTGGTTCGGCGAGACCGCTCGGGTCCTCTGGTAGGACAACGGGCTTGCGGCGCAGGTCGGGGTCGGCCGCAGGAACCGCAAACGCCTCCGCCGCCAGCACGTCGTGGGCCGGCTCCGCTTCCGCCCGCTGCCTTGGCTCCCCGGACATCCCCACGGATGATTCCAGATGCCGCCGGCCGCTGCCGGGATGCTCTCGCTAAATGAGAAAGCGCCGCCCCCAACGCCACCCGCTAATCTGAGTCCTACAGACTTAGATCCATCCCCACCAAGGCACCATTAGATGGTATCCTTGACTTATCTTGCGTAAGCAGCTATCGAAAGTGAAGATTTCACACAATGTCTAGTCGCCTCCTACTCGTCCCGATGGAAGACGCGGTCGTCTTCCCGGGCATGTCGCTCACGCTGGCGGTAGACGTCGGCGATGAAGAAAAGGTTCTGCTCGTTCCCCGGCACGAGCAGGAGTTCGCGAACGTTGGCACCGTGGCCGAGGTGGCGGACAAGGTCCGCCTGCCCGGCGGAGCGCGTGCCGTCACCCTCCAGGGCCTTCACCGTGGCGTCGCCGGCGCCGCGCACACCCTTCCCGACGGACGGTTGTTCGTCGAGGTCGAGGAGCACCCGGATGAGGCGCCTGTCGACGGGCGCACCCGAAACCTCGAGCGTGAGTACCGCGCCGTGGTCGAGGAGATCCTTGAGCTGCGCGGCGATGACGGCCGCGTGGCCGCCTTCGTGCGCAGCATCACCGAGCCGGGGTCGCTGGCCGACACCGGTGGCTACTCCCCAGACCTCACCTACGAGCAGAAGGTCGAGCTGCTCCAGACCCTCGATGTGACCGAGCGGCTTGAGCTCAGTCTCAAGTTCCAGCGCGAGCGGCTGGCCGAGCTTCAGGTGCGCAAGCGGATTCGCGAGGACGTGGAGTCAGGCGCCGAGAAGCAGCAGCGGGAGTACTTCCTGCGCAAGCAGATGGAGTCGATCCGCAAGGAGCTCGATGAGGATGACGCCTCGGTCGTCGAGGAGTACCGGACGAAGATCGAGGAAGCCGGCATGCCCGAAGAGGTGCGAGTTCAGGCCGAGAAGGAGCTTGGGCGGCTCGAGCGGATGGGCGAGCAGAGCGCCGAGTCGACCGTGATCCGGACCTACCTGGATTGGCTGATCGCCGTGCCCTGGAGCAAGCGCTCAGACGAGCGTCTTGACCCTGAGAATGCGCGTGAGGTGCTGGACGCCGATCACGCCGGCCTCGAGGACGTCAAGGACCGGATCGTCGAGTACATCGCGGTTAAGAAGCTCCGCCAGGAGCGCGGGATCACCGAGGACAAGCGCTCTGGCGCGATCCTCACCCTGATCGGTCCCCCCGGCACCGGGAAGACGAGCATCGGCGAGTCGATCGCCCGGGCCACCGGAAGGAAGTTCGTCCGCATGTCGCTGGGCGGCGTTCGGGACGAGGCCGAGATCCGTGGCCACCGCCGTACCTACATCGGCGCGCTGCCGGGCCGGCTGGTCCGCGCCCTCAGAGATGCCGAGACGATGAACCCGGTGATCATGCTCGACGAGGTCGACAAGGTCGGCGCCGACTGGCGTGGCGACCCCAGCGCGGCCCTGCTCGAGGTGCTCGACCCGGCCCAGAACCACAGCTTCCGCGACCACTACCTGGACGTCGAGCTCGACCTGAGCCAGGTCATGTTCATCGCCACGGCCAACGTGGCCGACACGATCCCCGGCCCGCTGCTCGACCGGATGGAGGTCATCCGCTTCGACGGCTACACGACCTCGGAGAAGACCGCGATTGCCCGCGGCTATCTGTGGCCGCGCCAGGTGGAGCGGAACGGGCTGCGGTCCGAGGAGGTCGAGATCTCCGACGAGCTGCTCCAGACGATCGCCACCGAGTACACACGGGAGGCCGGCGTGCGCCAGCTCGAGCGTGAGCTCGGGACCCTGCTCCGGAAGACGGCGACCAGAATTGCCTCGGGCCAGGTCCAGGCGCCCGTGACGATCGACCTCGATCAGATCCGGGACGCACTGGGACGCCAGAAGCACTTCCAGGAGTCGGCTATCCGCACCGCTGTCCCCGGCGTGGCCACCGGTCTGGCGGTGACGGGCACGGGCGGTGACGTCCTCTTCATCGAGGCCACGGCGATGCAGGACAAGGGTGGGCTCACGCTCACCGGACAGCTCGGCGATGTGATGAAGGAATCGGCGCAGATCGCTCTCTCCTACGTGCGCGGCCATGCCGATGACCTCGGCATCGACTCGACCGCGTTCGAGGACCGCTCCTTCCACGTACACGTCCCGGCTGGGGCCATCCCCAAGGACGGCCCCAGCGCCGGCGTGACGATGGTGACCGCGCTCGCCTCGCTGCTCAGCGGCCGTCCGGTCAAGCACACGGTCGGCATGACCGGCGAGGTGACGCTCCAGGGCCGTGTTCTGCCGATCGGGGGCGTCAAGCAAAAGGTGCTTGCCGCCCACGCCGCCGGCCTGACCGACGTGGTTCTGCCTGAGCGCAACCGGGGCGATCTCGACGACGTGCCGCAGGAAGTGCGGGACGCGATGAAGTTCCACTTCGCGATGACCGTCGACGAGGTCCTGGGCCAGGCTCTTGAGCCGGCCCCGCTGCGTCAGGCCGTCTGAGCCCCGGCTAAACCAGAAGAAACCCCGGCGAGCCCAAGCGCTCGCCGGGGTCTTTTTTCTGACAATGCGGCAATGGCCACTCTGTGTATGCTCCGCCGCCTGAGCTAGCCCAAATGGGCTAGAGGTAGGGGCTACTACAAGGGGGATTTCATGCCGGGGCGTTCTTTGCGCCGCCTGACGCGTCGGGTTGCGGGCGGCACGCTGCTGACTTTCGTGCTCAGCGGTCTGGTCTTTGGAAGCTTTGCGCTTGCAGGCACGCACACTTCGAGGCGGGCGAGCCTCAATCATGCCGTGGTCGCCGCGGCCAGTCATCACACCCGGCGCGCCCACTTCCTGATCTCGTCGGTGGTCATGCGCGGCAGCTGGGCCTACGGCGACGTGGTGATGATCCCCGGCAAGCGCAGCCAGGACGAGGGAGGCGGCGTCCCGTCCACGTTCCTGGCCCGCGCGCGCGGGAAGCGCTGGAAGGTCGCCCTGCAGGGCACCTCGGCCTTCATGCGTGATGTTCGGCTCGCTCCCGCATCTCTCGTTCCCGCCATGGAGCGCAAGCTTGACCTGGCGGGCCAGCCCAGCGCAGCCATGCGCGGCGGGTCCGGTCCGGCTGCGGAGCCTCAGTTCGAGTTGCCCTGGCGGGCCGGCGAGAACTGGTACCTGTGGTATGGACCCCACAACACCGACAACGACTATGGGCCGCATCCCTACACCTCGCTGGACTTCTCCGGCGGGGACGGAATCGTCCGCGCAGCGGCGGCCGGGGTCGTTTACCGCCCGTGCGCGAACCTGGTCGTGATCGACCACGGCGGGGGCTGGGAGACCGGCTACTACCACATGCCCAACATCTACGTCCACAGCGGCGAGGAGGTATCCGCCGGGACCGCGCTTGGGACGATCGGCACCGCCGTCGGATGCGGTGGCTACGCCCACGGGGCCCACGTGCACTTCTCGATCTACCACTTCTCCACCAGCGGGGTCTGGGACGTCTTCCAGACGCGGTCGGCGGACATGAACGGAGACGTGATCGGTGGCTGGGTCGTCCACGACGGCTCGCGCAGCGGTCTCGGCTACATGCAGCGCCTGAGCGACGGCAAGATCGTCTACCCCTCCGACAGCGGCGGGAGCGGACTGATCTTCAACAGCGGAGAGGCCGGCGGAGGCAAGGTCGCACCACCCCCCGCCAACTCGTATAACACCCTTGCCAACGTGACGGTCTACTCCGGGCCGAGCACGTCGGACTCGGAGGTGGGATCGCTGCTCAACGGCAGCGCCGTGCAGATCCTCTGCCAGACCAAGGGGTCCTCGGTCAACGGCTCACCGATCTGGGATGAGATTGCGCACGGCCAGTACATCGCCGACTGGTATGTGGACACGCCGGAGGTGGGGCAGTTCTCCCCCGGCCTCTCCCAGTGCTCCTCATCGAGCGCACCGACGGGCGGTGGCGGAACCACCGGCGGTGGCGGGACGACCGGCGGCGGCAGCACCACCCACACGCCTCCGAGCGGACTCGGAAATGCCAATTCAACCGCCGGTCTGCCGTCGTTGGACAACGGCGCCTACGACACGAGCTTCGAAAACGGCCAGATGCCGTGGTCATCGCTCAACGGCAACACCAACCAGCTGTCCGGCTGCTCGGGTGGGGCCTACAACGGCAGCTGCTACATGAACGTCAGCAGCGGGACCGGGACGGGCTCCTTCTACGAGGACATCTCGACCGGGCTGCCGACCAACGAGTGCTACACGCTCGCCGCCTGGTTCCGTTCCGCCCCCGGGACCTCTGCGTTCAAGGGGACGCTGGCCCTCTGGGCGCTCAACGGGAAGGACGACAAGTCGGGAAGCGTGTCCTTCACGACCAGCTCGACCTGGCAGCGGTTCCTGGTCAGCCTTCGCGTGCCGACCCCCACCGATGGCACCAACTGGGACGCTCTGCGAGGGCAGGTGTACCTGAACACCGCCCATCAGACCCTCAACTGGGATCTAACCCAGTGGTACGGACCGTATAACTGCTAGGGATGTGGGTCGGGTGCGCCCCGGCGCGCCCGACCCGCCCTCGCCGGGCGCACATCGAGCGGCTACCGGTTGGCCGGGACCCGTGGTGGGGTACGTTCCCTACATGAGCACGATCACCGCCCCCGCAGAACAGAAGATCCTAAGCGAGGTCCCCAAGCAGCTATTCATCGCCGGCCAGTGGCGCGACGGATCGAAGGGAACGATCCCGGTGGAGGACCCCTCCACCGGCGAGACGCTGGTCGAGGTCGCTGACGCCTCCACCGACGACGCCAAGGCCGCACTCGACGCCGCCGTCGAGGCCGGTCACGAATTCGCCACCCATCCCCCGCGTGAGCGGGGCGAGATTCTCCGCCGCGCCTTCGAGGCGATCACGGAGCGAGCCGACGAGCTGGCCCTCCTCATGACGCTCGAGATGGGCAAGCCGATCAAGGAATCGAAGGCCGAGATCGCCTACGCAGCCGAGTTCCTGCGCTGGTTCGCCGAGCAGGCGGTGCGGATCGACGGGCGCTATGCCGTGGCGCCCAACGGCCAGGGCCGCCTGCTCACGATGAAGCAGCCCGTCGGGCCCTGTCTGCTCATCACGCCATGGAACTTCCCCCTGGCCATGGGGACGCGGAAGATCGGCCCGGCCATCGCCGCCGGCTGCACGATGGTCGTCAAACCGGCCCAGCAGACGCCGCTGTCGATGCTCATGCTGGTCAAGATCCTTGAGGAGGCGGGGCTGCCTGAGGGTGTCCTCAACCTCATCACCGCCTCCTCGGCCGGCGAGACCACGGGGCCGCTGATCTCCGATCAACGGCTGCGCAAGCTGTCTTTCACCGGTTCGACCGAGGTCGGGCGCAAGCTGATGGAGCAGGCAGCGGAGAACCTTCTCCGGCTCTCGATGGAGCTCGGCGGCAACGCCCCGTTCATTGTCTTCGAGGACGCCGATCTCGACGCCGCGGTCGAGGGAGCGATGATCGCCAAGATGCGCAACATCGGCGAGGCGTGCACGGCCGCCAACCGCTTCCACGTGGCCGGCCCGGTGGCCGACCAGTTCGCCGACAAGCTGGCCGAGAAGATGGGTGCGCTGAAGGTCGGGCGGGGCACCGAGGAGGGAGTCGACGTGGGCCCGCTGATCGACGACAACCAGCGCAAGAAGGTCTCCGAACTGGTCGAGGACGCCATCTCAGGCGGCGCTCAGGCCGTGGTCGGGGGCCACGAGCGTGACGGCGCGGGTTACTTCTACGACCCCACCGTGCTCACCGACATCCCGGATAACGCGCGCGTCCTCACCGAAGAGATCTTCGGTCCTGTGGCCCCCGTCAAGGGGTTCACCGACGAGGACGAGGCGATTGCCGCTGCCAACGACACCGAGTACGGGCTCGTCGCCTACGTATACACGCGGGATCTCGAGCGGGCGCTGCGCGTGGTCGAGCGCCTGGAGACCGGGATGGTCGGACTCAACCAGGGCATGGTCTCCAACCCGGCCGCGCCCTTCGGAGGGATCAAGCAGTCGGGCTTCGGCCGGGAGGGCGGTCCCGAGGGGATCGAGGAGTACCTGGAGACCAAGTACGTCGCGGTGAATCTCTAGAAAGAACCGGAGCCGGGCCGCCGTTTAGCCTTGTGGCGACACCGCTAAGACAGGAGGCACATGCGAAGGCTCGAGACTCGGCTCGATGGGCCGATCCTGGTCGAACCCAAGGTCATCGGTGACGAGCGCGGCTTCTTCTGCGAGACCTATCGCCGGACCAGCTTCATCGACCTCGGGATTCCCGAGGAGATGGTTCAGGACAACCACTCACGATCCCGGAAGGGCATCGTCCGCGGCATGCACTTTCAGATCGGGAAGGGTGCCGCCAAGCTCGTTCGCTGCTCCAGCGGAGCCATCCTCGATGTCCTAGTCGACATCCGCCGAGGTTCCCCAACCTTCGGGCAGTGGGAGGCCTTCGAGCTCAGCGGCGAGAACATGCACATGCTCTACTGCCCAATTGGCTTCGCCCACGGGTTCTGCACGCTCTCCGACTTCGCCGACGTGATCTATAAGCAGAGCAACTACTACGCGGATGAGACGGAGCGAGGGATCAAGTACGACGATCCCGATGTTGGGATTGAGTGGCCCAGCGGAGTGGAGCTGATCCCGTCCGAGCGGGATGCGACCGCGCCGCTCCTGCGTGAGGTCGCAGACGAACTGCCGTTCGTCTACCGCTAGTAGGGCTTTTACCTCGCCAATCGGGGCCTGTACCCTCAGGACGGAGATGGCGTACGCCGAGGAGACGAGCGGGGCAGACCGGGTCGGCATCGATTCGACGATGCTGGCCGGCGAATGGCGCCGGCTGAGACGCGCCGCCACGGCGGTGGCGATCTTCACGAGCCCGATGTTCTTCGTCGTTCTCTACGACCACCTGGGCCTGTCGCTCGGCTGGGCTCTGCTGGCCACCGTGGGCAGCGTGATCGCCTTCCGTGGCCTCATCGATGTGGTCTCGCGCCGCCTCCTGCCCTGGCCGAGCATGTACGGCGTCAAGCGGGAGGTGGCCGAGGAGGACGTGGTGGCCCGGCGCCGCACCTGGTTCTGGCGGCGTCTCTACCGGTTCGTGATCATCGTCGCCGTCGTCCTCTTCGCCATCGGCGGCATCATCGCCCTGGCCGGCCACCACACCTGGATCGGGGGCGTCGGCGAGATCTTCCACGCCTTCGGTTCGATCAGCAAGTCGCTGCCGGGCCTCCTGGTCTACGTCTTCTTCCTCTTCTTCATCAACACGTTCATCCTGTTCGGGCCGCTGCTCCTGGCCAATCTCCGCCAGGTCCGCGGCTATGAGCCCGGTGACGCCAAGTGGGGCGTTCACATGGACGACGTCCGCGGCCAGGCCGAGCCCAAGGAGGAGGTCGCCCGGGTCGTCAGCCTGTGGCAGTCCGGCGAGGAGTTCGAAAAGGCCGGCGGGAAGCGGGAACGGGGGCTGTTGTTCCTCGGCGCTCCGGGCACCGGCAAGACGATGCTGGCCAAGGCCATCGCCACCAACTTCAACTGCCCGTTCGTGACCATCCCCGGCTCGGGCTTCGCCGCCACCTTCATCGGGATCGACGTGATCGTCGTCATGTGGCTGATCCGCAAGGCCAAGAAGCTGGCCAAGAAATGGGGCGGCCAGTGCATCGTCTTCATCGACGAGATCGACGCCGTGGGGATGCGCCGCCAGGCCCTCGGTGCCGGAGGCGTTTCGGCGATGCCCGATATCGAGGACTACTGCTTCTACGGGCCGTGGGGGTCGCTGACCGCGACCGGCGATCTGTTCATCGAGACCCGGGCTTGGCGCGACCGGCTGTTTGCCCAGCGTGAGGAGCCTCGCCCGCCGGCGATTCCGCCGATCTTCACCAAGCCCGCCGAGGTCATCAACCGCTTCATGTTCCCGGGCAACTTTGGCGGCCAGTCAGGCGGGCTGGCGCTCAACCAGCTGCTCGTCCAGATGGACGGCATCGGTGAGGCGCCGATGGGACGGCGAATGATCACCAACCGGATCAACACCCTCCTGGACGCGATCTACCTCGTGCCGCGGAAGGTCGGGAAGGTGTCGCTGCGCCTGCCGGCCCCCGGACCGGCCGACGAGCAGGTCTTCTTCATCGGCGCGACCAACGTCCCCATCGATCGCCTCGATCCCGCCCTCATTCGTCCGGGGCGGATGGGCCGCCACGTCTGGTTCCGCACCCCCACGCTCGAGGACCGCAAGGACATCTTCAACCTGTATCTGGCCAAGGTGGCCCACGAGCCAGACCTGGACACCGACCACCGGCGTGACGAGCTCGCCCGTATCACCAGCGGCTATTCCCCGGCGATGATCGAACAGTGCTGCTCGATGGCCCTGACGGTCGCGCATGCCGAAGGCCGTCAGCTGTTCGGGCGCCGCGACATCGTCGAGGCCATGACCACGGTGGAAACCGGCACCGCAGTCGGAGTCAAGTACGTGGAGTCAGAGACCCGAGCCGTGGCCATCCACGAGGCCGGTCACGCCGCCGCCAGCCACGTCTACAACAAGGACCACCTTGTCTCGACCCGGTTGTCGATCCGCATGCGCGGCGGCTCGCTGGGACACCACATGGCGATGGAGAAGGAGGAGCGCTTCAACCGCTTCCGCGGCGAGCTGCTCGGGCTCCTGATCCACACCCTGGGCGCGATGGCCGCCGAGCACACGTTCTACGGCGAGAACTCCGCGGGAGTGAGCGGCGACGTCCAGACGGCAACCGCGCGGGCGGCCTGGATGGTCGGCATCTACGGGATGGGTCCTGAGCCGATCCGCCTGAATGGCGCCTTTGACACGCTCGAGGAGGAGGACGCCGAACGGGACCGGATCAACAAACGGCTCGAGCGGCTCGGGCTGATGATCATGAATCGCTCCAGCGGCGAGGGCGCCTTCAACGAGAACCCGCTCGGTGCCGTGCTCGGGGACCGCTACAAGCGTGAGGCGGCGGCGCTCCTGCTCGGCTACGCCTACATCACCGCCTACGTTCTCATGCGGGACAACCGTGACGCCGTCGAGCGGATCGCGCAGGCGTTGATCGAGCGTAAGGAGCTCTACGGCGACGAGGTCGTCGACCTGCTTGACAGCGTCGGCCTCGAGCGTCCCGAGATCGACTTCCTCGACGAGCGGACGTGGCCTCAGATATGAGTTGGCTCCGCCGAGATAGCCCTGACCGGCAGGCCAGCGCGACCCATGACCACGCCGCCGATCCGCCGGTGGCCGGCGGCGGAAGGGAACTGATCAGCAACCGCGAGCGCCACCACAGGGCTCATGCCCGCCAGCTGGGGCGCTTTCGCTGGGCGGTCGGAGGGCTGTTCGCGCTGGCCGTGGCCTCGCTTGTCGTGGCCGTGGTCCTCTCCGGTGGCACCCAGCGGGCCACGAGCAGCGGAGGCGCGTGGTCGGCCTGGAGCCCGCCCGACGACGGGCTGGCCGGCGCACAGGAGATCGCTGATTACATCGCGCCCTACTACCGGGCCAGTGCGGCTAGCCAGCTCGCCGTGGTGACCGTGGTCAACCTCAACAATCCGGCCAACCCGACCCAGGTCGTGGTCCCGTCGGGTAGCTCGTCGCAGTCGCTGCTGCCCCTCCCCGCCGGCAGCACGGTCGTCTACAACCTGTGCGGCGTCGGCGGCAGCAATTGCTCGATCGGCGTCGGAAAGCCCTCATCGGCTCGGTTGCTCCTGCTCCGCCGTGAGGCGCTCGAGCTCGCCCTCTACACGTTCAAGTACGTCACCGGCGCCCAAACCGTCGTGGCCATACTCCCCCCCGGGCACACCGAGCAGACGGCGTGCACCGGAATCTGCGCCAAGCCGCAGAGCAAGCCGGTCGTGCAGTCGGTCACACTGGCCGTCGCCTTCGATAAACCAGAGCTCGAGCCCTACCTGGCCGAGCCGCTGCGGGCCACCCTCCCGGAGGAGTTGCCTCCCACCGTGGCCGCCATGCCGACCGCTTCCGAGGCTCCCCTGGTCAGCGTGATCACGGGCCGTGGTCTCTTCTCGGAGAAGACCCAGTCCGGCCAGGACGGGAGCACGGTCATCACGCTGAGCCCGATGCCGCCCCAGTAGGGGGCGGAGCAATCTCCCGAGCTTCGTACCCGTCACATTCGGTGACCGGGAGCCGTGGATAGCGGGGAAAGCGTTCGGGCTCCTGGCGCGAGCGCCGGCAGAGCGAGAACTCCGAGCCGCGGGTGTTGCGGATCAGCTGCTGATGAAGGCAGCGGTCACACAGGCCTGCCGGCGGACGGCGGGCGTCAGAGTTCGTGGAGGACCTCGTCGGCGGCGCGCTCACCGGAGCGCACGGCCCCGTCCATGTAGCCGTTCCAGTACGGCGAGGTCTCGGTGCCGGCCCAGTGAATGCGCCCCTCCGGCTGCCGGATCCAGGCGCCGTAGGCGAGCAGCGTCCCGTTGCTGGGGATGCCCACCGGGCAACCCCGCGTCCACTGCTCTCCGCTCCATGCCGTCTCATAGAACGCCTTGGCGTTCAGCGCCTGGGAGCCAAAGTAGTTGGCGAATTGGTTGAGAACCGCCGCCTGGCGTGCCGCCGGCGACATGCCGGCGTAGGACCTGGCGTTGTCACCGCCTACGAAGCCGAGGATGATCCCGGGACCCTGGCCGCCGCTCAGGTTCGGCGGCGAGTCGTCGAAGGTGGCGCTCACCGGCCCGCCCGTGTCCACGGCGGTCCCGGTCAGGCCCTGGTCGCGCCAGAATGGCCGGTCGTAGACGACGAACACCTTGGTCAGCGTGCCCTGTCCGTAGCGCTGCATCAGCTGGTCGCGCTGGAAGGAGAGGATCGGCTCGTAGTCGATCCGAACCGCCAGGGCGGGGGGCATCGCCACGATCACCTGTTTGGCGCTGACCGTGACCCGGTCCGAGGTCACGGTCACCCCGCCTGCGTCCTGAGCGATCCGCCGCACGGGGGAGTCCAGCACCACGCGGTTCCCCAGCTCGGCCGCGATCTTCAGCGCGATCGTCTGCGAGCCGCCGAGGAAGCGCGATTGCTGGGCGCCGCCCCGGGTGTCGAAGTTGCGCTCGAACGTTCCCTGGTGGGTCTCGTCGCCCGAGGAGGCGATGTAGAAGATCACGAAGAGGAGCGACAGCTCGCGTGGTTCGGCGCCGAAGATCGGCCGGGTGGCCAGCGGGATCAGCCGGTGGAAGTCCGGGCTGGCGCTGTTCTCATCGATCCAGCGCTCGAGGGTGTAGGTCTCCCAGCTCGCGGCATTTGACGCCTCCCACGGCGCGTCCACGGGAACCGTCGTCGCCATCTGGTCGAGCTCTTCGACCACGGCGATGGTCTCGGGAGCGGCTACCCCAGGCGGCGCGGTGCCCAGCGGGCCGGTGTCGCTGTAGGTCATGCGGGTTGACTGGTCGACGAACACGTCATCGCCGTCGTCGTAGACATCGAACGTGCCCACTCCCAGGGCGTTGGCCAGGGACATGAGCCGGTCCTGGGTCGGCCCGACGAACGTCCCACCGCGCTCTGAGACGACGCCGCCGCCGAGATCGTGGTTCCAGACCCTCCCCCCCACGCGGTCGCGCGCCTCGAGCACGATGACCGATCGACCCGCGCCCTGAATGTTTCTCGCCGCGGTCAGCCCAGCGAACCCAGCGCCAACGACGACGACGTCCGCCTTTCGCTTGCTTGCGGCCGCCTTGGGCTTGGCCTTGGCCTTGTGCTTGCGCCGCGCCGCCTCGGCCTCGGCCGGGAGCGCCACCGCGGCGCCCGTGGCGAGCGTGCCGGCGACGAAGCTTCGGCGGGTGACGGGGCGTCGGCCGGGGTCATCAGCTGTCATGCGCAGTCTCCTGTGGGTGGGGGGTCTGAGAGGCGAACTCGTCCACGGCGGCCAGGTCGAACTCGCCGTAGTCCGAGCCCAGGCCCTCGGCGACAAGGGCGGCGGTGGCGCAACCGAGCCCGGCCGCCTCGCGGCGATCGCGGCCCGAGGTGAGGCCGTAGAGGAAGCCGGCCGAAAAGGCATCGCCGCAACCCGTCGTGTCGACCACCTGGGCGGGAAAGGCCGGGACGTGCTCGCTGCCCTCGGCATCGACGATCAGGACGCCGTCGGCACCGACCGTCGCCGCCACACAACCCACGCCGCGGTCGACCAGCCTCCGGCATCCGGCCTCGAGGTCATCGGCGCCGGTCAGCCCGAGCACCTGTTCCTCGTTGGGGAGCAGATAGTCGAGATGCTCGAAGGCGGGCCCGATCCAGTCGACGATCTGAGCCGCCTGCTCGCCTGGAGCGAGCAGGTCGGCCGAGGTGAGGACATCCCGCTCCCGGGCGAAGCTGAGGATCTTCCCCGCCTCCTCACCGCCCATAAATTCCGGCGCGCCCAGGTGCAGACAATCCGACCCGGCGATGGCGTCCCACGGCGCGTCGGCGGAGGCGTAGGTTGCGTTGGCGCCGACGACATGGAAGGCGGGACGCGAGCCATCGGGGCGGATGGGCAGGACACTGGCCGAGGTCTGAACTCCGTCCCGTCGCACGAGATGTGAAGTATCGACCCCGAAGCGCTGGAGCAGCGTCAGTAGCACCTCGCCCAGCTCGTCCTCGCCGATGGCGCCGGCACTGAACACCTTGGCCCCGAGCTTGGCCAGGGTGATGGCAGTGCCGCCGGCCGATCCGGCGGGCGTGATCCTGATCTCCTCGACCAGGGTCCCACCCTGGCCGACGGGAATCTCCTCCACCGGGCGGACCAGGACATCAACGACGTGGACGCCCAGGGTGACGAGCGTGGGCACCCTTATCCCTCCTCGGCCGTGGCTGCCGACTTGGTGCCATAGCCCCGCCGGGCGACGGCCTCGAAGAACTCCCGCTGCTGCGCGGCGTCGAGTACGCGGGGGTTGCCGATCGCCTGGGCGTGCCAGTACACGCTGCACGCCCATTCGAGGATGAGTGAAAGCTCGACGGCGGTGTCCAGGTTGTGTGCCTGGGTGATCGCCCCGTGGTTGGCCATCAACGCAGCCCCCCGATCCTGGAGAGCGTCGAGCGTCACCTTCGCCAGCTCCGGGGTGCCATAGGTCCGGTACGGCGCCACCCGGATCGGGCCCCCGGCCATGAGCAGGTGGTAATGGATGACCGGGAGCTCATCGAGCACGCAGGAGAGGGTCGTAGCCAGCGGAGAGTGGGTGTGAACCACCGCACCGGCTTCGTAGCGTCCGTAGACACCGAGGTGCAGTTCGAGCTCGGAGGTCGGGGCCAGCGGGCCGTCCAGCTGGCCGCCATCGAGATCGACGACCGCCACCTGCTCCGGCCTGAGCTCGGCTAGGACGGCACCGGTGGGAGTGATGGCGACACGGTCGCCCTCACGCTCGGAGATGTTTCCCGCGGTGGCCACCACCAGTCCCGCCGCCGCGAGCCTCCGTCCCGCCGCGGCAACTCGATCACGCGCGGTGTCAAGCACGGTTCCTACTTGTCTCCCGCATCGCGCGCAACTTACTATTAAAAGTGGTGCCAGCTTTCGGTAGAGCCGTGGCGGTACGACTCCTGGCAGGGGTCGCGGTTCTGCTCGTGGTTCTGGCCGCCGCCTGCGGCTCCGCCGCTGCGCAGGCGCCGCGCGGGAACGTGTCGGTGCTGGCGGTGATTCCGCCGCCCGGCTACCCGGCGCTGCCCCATGTGATGGACAACAAGATCTTCGAGGGCACCTACGCCAACCCAAGCGGCAGTTCAATGCCCTCGCGGGTGTTGGAATACACCTCGTTCGGCGAGTTCTACAACTCGTGGACCGTGGCGGGGCAGGACGTGTCCCAGACGCACGGGATCCAGGTGGCTGCCAACGACGCCGAGGGCAACCTCTACCTGCTCGACGACACCAGCGGCCGCATCATCCGGCTCAACCCCAAGACCGGAGCGCAGAGCCTCTACGCGCTGGTCCCCCACCTCCCCCCGTGTTCGCAGGCCACGCCTGGGACCGAATGCAAGGACTCCACCCAGGACCTCACCCCGGAGCCCGATTACGCCGCTTGGGGACCTGACGGCAGCCTTTATGTGACCGACTACCAGCAGGCCGCGATTTGGCGCGTCCCGCCCGGTGGCGGGACCGCGCAGCTCTGGCTGACCAGCCAGCAGCTCGACGGTGGGCAGTTCGGGACCGCGTGCATCGTGTTGATGCCCGATCACAAGACCTTGGAGTTCGTCCAGGCCTCGAACGGAGGCCTGGGCTCGCTGAACACGGTGCTCAGCTCGGTGAATCCCGCCAGCGGGATCGTGAACCCTGCCACCGGGAAGCTCTACTCAATCGCGATCGAGCCGGGCGATCATCCCGGGCCGTTGCAGCGGCTCTGGGAGAGCGGACCAGCTGACGCCCCGGATGGTTGCGCGCTAACCACCTCCGGGAACATGTTCATCGCCCTCTCCGGGGCGTCGAACCAGATCGTCGAGCTCAACTCCGCCGGCCACGAGATCGCGCGCTTCGGCCAGCAGTTCACCGGGAGCAACGGCTCGAGTATTCCCTTCGATACTCCCACGGGACTTGGCTGTCTCGGTACCAACCTGATCATCGCCAATCAGTCCTACATCGCCGGCAATACCGCGAACATGGCCCTGCTCGACCTCGAGACGAGCGAGCAATGCGCGCCGGTATTCGTGCCCGCCGCTCCGGCCGCCGCCCACCCCGTCAAACACAAGCGCAAGAAGCGACACAAGCGGATCAGCCGACCCGCCCGCACCAAAGCCGGCTTCACCGGCTAGTCAGCCTCCGCCTCGCGCCGGGCCAGCGTCGACTGGGCCGCCGCCACGCGGGCGATCGGGACCCGCGGGGGCGAACACGACACGTAATCGAGGCCCGCGTTGTCGAAGAAGGCGATCGACTCAGGATCGCCGCCGTGCTCGCCGCAGATCCCCAGCTTGAGCCCGGGGTGAGCCTCCCGGCCCACCCAGGCGCCGAGGCGCACAAGCCAGCCGACGCCGGGCTCGTCGATCGTCTCGAACGGAGACCGGTCGACGATCTTCTTCTCGATGTAGACGGGCATGAACTTCGACTCGGCATCGTCGCGAGAGAGCCCGATCGCGGTCTGGGTCATGTCGTTGGTGCCGAAGGAGAAGAAGTCGGCGTACTGGGCGATCCGGTCGGCGACAAACGAGGCCCGGGGCAGCTCGATCATCGTCCCCACCGTGTAGTCCTCGCGCTCGGTCAGCCCGTGCTCGGAGGCGACGTCGACGACCAGCTTGCGCAGGATCTTAAGCTCCTGTTCGTAGGCGACAAGCGGGATCATGATCTCCGGGTGGGGCGCCTCTTCGACGTCCTGGGCGGCGCGGACGATCGCCTCCACCTGCATCTCGTAGATCTCGGGATAAAGGATGCCCACGCGAGCCCCCCGGGTTCCCAGCATCGGGTTGCCCTCGTGGATTTCCTCCACGCGAGTCAGCAGCGCCTCGAGCTCCTCGAGATCCTCCGTCTCCTCGATCCGCGCCCGCTCGACGTGGGCTCGGAGCTCGGGCAGGTTGGGCAGGAACTCGTGCAGGGGCGGGTCGAGTAGCCGGATGGTGACCGGCAGTCCCCGCATCGCCTCGAAGATCCCCTTGAAGTCCTCTTGCTGGAGGGGCAGCAGCTCACGGAGGGCGGCTCGCCGGCCCTCGCGATCACCGGCCATGATCATCGCCTGCATCTTGGGCTGCCGATCCTCGGCCATGAACATGTGCTCGGTCCGGCACAGCCCGATTCCCTCGGCCCCAAGCTCGCGCGCCTTGGCCGCGTCGCGCGGCGTGTCGGCGTTGGCTCGCACCCGCAGCCGCCGGATCTCATCCGCCCAGGCGAGGACCTGCTCGAAGCGCTCGTCGAGCTCGGGCTGGAGCAGGCGAGCCCCCTGTTCCACGACCACGCCATCGGACCCGTCGACGCCGATCTTCTCGCCAGCGTGAAAGACGTTGCCATCGATTCGTAGCTCGCCCGCCTCGAGGTCGATCGCCAGCCCGGCCCCGGTCACCGCCGGGACCCCCATGCCCCGAGCCACGAGCGCGGCGTGTGAGGCCTTGCCGCCCTCGGAGGTGAGGATCCCCTTGGCCACGTGGAAGCCCGCCACGTCGTCGGCCTGCGTGAACGGCCGGACGAGGATCACGTCCTTGCCCTCGGAGGCCGCGCTGACAGCATCCTGGGCGCTGAACACGATCTCCCCCTCGGCGGCCCCCGGAGAGGCGGCCACCCCCTGGGCGAGCACGGTGTAGCCCTCGCCGTGGTCGAAGGTCGGGTGTAGCAGCGCGTCGAGGCTGTCCGCGTCGATGGTGGCGATCGCCTCTTCCCGGCTCAGCAGACCCTCCTCCACCGCGTCGACGGCGAAGCGAACCGCGGCCTGCGCAGGTCGCTTGGCGTTCCGGGTCTGGAGCATGTAGAGCTGCCCCTCCTCGACCGTGAACTCGGTGTCCTGCATGTCCTTGTAGTGGGCCTCGAGCGTGCGCAGGATCTCCATCAGCCGCTCGTTGACCTCGGGCATCACGTCCTTCAGCTCGTGGAGATCACGAGGCGTCCGCACGCCGGCCACCACGTCCTCGCCCTGGGCGTCGATGAGAAAGTCGCCGCTTGGCTCAGGCGCTCCGGTGACCTCGTCACGGCTGAAGGCCACGCCGGTGGCCGAGGTCTCTCCCTTGTTGCCGAACACCATCTGCTGGACGTTGACCGCCGTGCCCCACTCGTCGGGGATCCGGTTGATCCGGCGGTACTGGACCGCCCGCTCGCCGCTCCAGGAGTCGAACACCGCTCGAATGGCCTGGGCCAGCTGCTCCTGAGGGTCCTGCGGGAACTCGTAGAGCTCCTTGAACGTGTCGACCAGCTGCTCCAATGCTTCGACGGGCAGATCGGCATCGGTGGCCGCGTCGTGCTCCTGGCGCTGGTCCTTGATCGCTTGCTCGAAGTCGTCTCCGGAGATCCCGTGCACGACGTTCCCGAACATCTGGATCAGGCGCCGGTAGGCATCCCAGGCGAAGCGTGCGTTCTCGGTCACCTCAGCCAGGCCCTGCACCGACTCGTCGTTCAGCCCCAGGTTGAGGATCGTGTCGAGCATCCCGGGCATCGACTCGCGAGCGCCGCTGCGCACGGAGACGAGCAGCGGGTCCGAGTCATCACCGAAGCGCTTGCCCGCCCGCTCCTCGAGCGCCTTCAGCGCCTCCGCCACCTGCTCCTCCATCGCTTCGGGCTCCTCGCCGGTGCGCATGTACTCGACGCACGCCTCGGTCGTGATGGTGAAGCCGGCCGGAACCGCGTCCTCGCCCAGCACGCGAGTCATCTCGGCCACGTTCGCGCCCTTGCCTCCCAGCAAGTCGCGCATCTCCTTCGAACCTTCCGAGAACTCGTAGACCCACTTGTGGTCGGCCACTGGCGCAGCCTAGCCGGATCCGGCCCCGCCCGACCCAACTATACTTTATGAAGTATGCGGACCTTCTGGCGCCTGCTCAGTTTTCTACGCCCTTACCGGAGCGGCGTCGTCTGGTCGTTTGTGTTCGCCGCCGGCGCCATCGGGGCTACCGTCCTGATCCCGTTCCTCACCGGACGGGCGATCAATTCCATTTCGGGCAAGGACAAGCACGAGCTCGCCACCTGGGCGATCCTGATCTCGCTCGCCGGGCTGGGCCGCCTCGTGCTCAGCGTGTTTCGCCGCCTCGTCGCCGGCCGCGTCTCGCTCGCCGTCGAGGTGGATCTGCGGACCCGGCTCTATGGCCAGCTCCAGCGCCTCGAACTCGCCTTTTTTGACCGCCAGCAGACGGGTCAGCTCATGTCCCGCGCCACCGTTGACCTTCAGTCCGTGCGCTGGTTTCTCGGCTACGGGCTCGTCTTCATCGCCCAGTCGCTGCTCTCGATCCTGCTCGCCGCGGTGGCCATGTTCATCCTGCGGCCGGACCTGGCCGCGATGGCGCTGGCGCCCGTCCCCCTCGTGGTCCTGATCGCCTGGCGATACGGCAAGTACGCCCGCCCCGCCCTCCAGGAGGCACAGCAGCGGATCGCCGAGCTGACGGCAGACGCCGAGGAGAACATCTCCGGCATCCGCGTGGTCAAGGCGTTCGCCCAGGAGGAGCGCCAGCTCAAGCGCTTCGGCCACTCCGTGGGCCGCGTGTTCGACCAGCAGATGACGGCCACGCGCATCCAGGCTCGCTACACGCCGATCATCAGCTTCCTCCCCAACCTGGGGCTCGCCGTGATTCTGCTCGTGGGGGGTCGGTACGTGATCGATAAGTCGCTCACCCTGGGCGCCTTCACCGCCTTCTACGCCTATGTGCTCATGCTCATCTCCCCCATGCGAACCCTCGGCTACATGCTGAGCGCAGCCCAGCGGGCCACCGCCTCGGGCGCGCGCATCTTCGAGGTCCTGGACCGCGAACCGCGGATGACGGTTCCGGAGGATGCCCCCGGGCTGCCGGCCGGCCGAGGCGAGGTGCACTTCGACGGCGCCGGGCTGCGATTCGAGGGCTCCGGCCGGCCCGCCCTGCACGACATCGACCTTGAGATCGAGGCCGGCGAGACGGTGGCGCTCGTTGGCGCGATGGGCTCAGGTAAGACCGCCCTGGTGTCGCTGATCCCCCGGCTCTACGACGTCACCGCGGGCAGCGTGCGGATCGACGGCGCCGACGTGCGTGACGTCGACCCCACCAGTCTTCGCCAGCAGATCGCCGTCGTGACCGACGACCCGTTCCTGTTCTCGGCCACCGTGCACGAGAACATCGCCTACGGGCGCCCGGAGGCCACACGGGATGAGGTCGAGGCAGCGGCACGGGCCGCCCAGGCCGACCGCTTCATTCGCGCGCTTCCAAATGGCTACGAGACACTCGTGGGCGAGCGCGGGCTCACCCTGTCCGGTGGGCAGCGCCAGCGGATCGCCATCGCCCGCGCCATCGCGGCCAACCCGCGGATCCTCATCCTCGATGACGCCACCTCCTCGGTCGACGCCTCGACCGAGCAGGAGATCAAGGTCGCCCTGCGCGAGGTGATGGCGGGACGCACGACGTTCATCGTCGCCCACCGGCTGTCCACGATTGCCCTGGCCGACGAGATCATCGTGCTCGAGGAGGGCACCGTCGCCGCGCGGGGCAGCCACGAACAGCTGCTGAACGAATCGGCGCTGTACCGACAGATCGTCGAGAAGGGCATGCCGGACCAGGTGTTCCTCAACCGCAAGCCGCTCGAGGCTCAGGTGGCGGGGCTGTGAGCCGCCTGCGCGACATCCGGCGCCGCCTCCAGGCCACCTCTGGCCGGCGGCGCAAGCTGCGCGGGCTGGCTGAGCTCCTGGCCCCCTATCGCTGGCGCGTCCTGGCCATGTTCCTCTCCTTGGTGGCGGCGACCGCAGCCTCGCTCGCCCCGGCGCCCCTCGCCGCGCTGGCCATCGATCAGGGGATCAAGCGACACGACGTCTCGGCGCTTGACTGGGTTGTCGTCGCCTTTCTGGCCTCGGCGGTTATCTACGCCGGTGCCTCCTATGCCCAGACATACCTCGTCGGCTGGGTCGGTCAGCGCGCCCTCCAGGATCTCCGCCTGCGGCTCTTCGCCCATCTTCAGCGGCTGTCCATCGGGTTCTATTCGCGCAACCGCGCCGGAGTGATCATCAGCCGTCTGACCAACGACGTCGAGGCGCTCGATCAGTTGGTCGAGGACGGAATGGCCACGCTCTTCCAGTCCGGCCTGACCCTGATCGGGGTCGTGGTGATCCTGTTCGTGATGGACCCCCACCTCGCCCTATTGACCTTCCTGGCCCTGCCGATCCTGGCCATCGGGGGCCTCGCGTTCCGCATCGCCTCGGCTGACGCCTACCGGCTCACCCGAGAGAAGATCGCCACCATCACGGGCTATCTCCAGGAGACGCTGTCCGGGATCCGGGTCGTGCGGGCGTTCGCGCAGGAGCCACGACACATGGAGCGCTTCGCCGAGCTCAACGAGGAGAACCGGGCCGCCAACATGACCACGGTCAACCTCAACGCCGCCTACTTCCCCGGGGTCGAGTTCCTGTCCGCCCTGGTCACGATCGAGATCCTCGTCATCGGCGGACTCGAGGTCATCAACGGCCACACCTCGACGGGGGTGGTGTTCGGCTTCGTGGCCGCCCTGAACAACTTCTTCGACCCGATCCAGCAGCTCTCGCAGCTCTACACGACCTATCAGTCGGGCATGGCCGCCCTGGACAAGATCTTCGATCTCCTCGATCAGCGGCCGGATATCGTGGATCCGCCCCACCCGGTCGAGCTCCCGCCGCTGCGGGGCGAGCTGCGCTTCGAGGACGTCTCGTTCCGCTACGGGAGCGATGGATCGTGGGCGCTTCAGGACATCGACCTGCGGATCGCGCCCGGGGAGACGATCGCCCTCGTCGGCGAGACAGGGGCCGGCAAGTCAACCTTCGCCAAGCTCGCTGCCCGCTTCTACGATCCCACCGAAGGGCGCGTCCTTGTCGACGGTCATGACCTGCGCGATGTCTCCATGCACTCACTGCGCTCGCAGATGGGGATCGTGCCCCAGGAGGGATTCTTGTTCAGCGGCACGGTGCGGGAGAACATTGCCTTCGGCCGGGCGGACGCGACGGAGGAGGAGGTCGTCGCCGCGGCCCGCGCCGTCGGGGCGGGCGAGTTCATCTCAAAGCTGCAGCACGGCTACGAAACGCAGATCGGCGAGCGCGGCGTGCAGCTCTCAGCGGGACAGCGCCAGTTGCTGGCCTTTGCCCGAGCCCTGATCGCCGATCCCCGCATCCTCGTCCTCGATGAGGCAACCTCCAACGTCGACGTGCGCACCGAGAACGTCATCGAGCAGGGACTGAGGCGACTCCTCGCCGGCCGCACCGCGATCGTGATCGCCCACCGCCTCTCGACTATCCAGCGGGCGTCGAGGATCGTCGTCCTCGAGCACGGGCGGATCGTCGAGCAGGGCACACACGACGAGCTACTTAAGGCGCAGGGGCGCTACTGGCAGCTCTACCGCGACTGGGCCGAGCAGGCCGCCGCGTGAGCGCGACCGTCACCGCTCTCTCGATCGCGCCGGTCAAGGGGACCCAGCTGCGCGCGGCCGAGCGGATCCGGCTGGACGAACACGGGGTGCGGGAGAACCGCCGCTTCTTCCTCATCGACGAGGACGGCGAGATGGTCAATGCGCTCCGCCTCGGGGCGCTGAACACCATCGTCAGCGGTTACTCCGACGCCGACCGCCGCCTGTCGCTGAGCTTCCCGGACGGCCCGGACCTCAAGGATGAGGTCCGGCTCGGCGACGAGGTGCTCACGCGCTTCTATGACCAGCCGATGCCGTCGCGCTTGGTCCTCGGACCGTGGTCGGAGGCGATCAGCGAGCATGTCGGCCGGCCGCTGCGGCTCGTGGAAGCCGGGCCCGGCGGCGCGGTTGATCGCGGCGCCGAGGGTGCGGTAACCGTCGTGTCCCTCGCCTCACTGGGGCGGCTGGCCGAGCAGGCAGAGCGCTCGGGCGTCGATGCCCGCCGCTTCCGCATGCTGATCGAAGTCGACGGCATCGAGGCCCACGAGGAGGACGGCTGGGTGGGTCGCCAGCTGCGCATCGGGGACGCCCTGCTGCGCGGCCGAGGGCATGTTGGCCGCTGCGCGATCACCAACCGCCACCCCGAGACGGGCGAGATCGATCTCCAGACGCTCAAAATCCTCGGCACCTACCGGCGCGATGTCGAGACCACCGAGCCGGTCGCCTTCGGCATCTACGGCGAAATTCTCCAACCGGGCACGATCAGCCTCGGGGACGCCGTCTCGGTCGATCCCGGATAGCCTGGGCTCGTGGACCCGGAACGCGTTCGGATAGAGGTCGAGGAGCACGTCGCGACGGTCACCCTGGCGCGGCCCGAGAAGCACAACGCACTTGACCAGCGCATGTTCCGGGCGATCGTGGAGGCCGCCGAGTACGTGGCCGCCGAGCCGGGCGTCCGGGCGGTGGTCCTCCACGGCGAGGGCCCGAGCTTCTGCTCAGGGCTCGATGTGACGAGCGGCTTCTCGTCCGAGGACGAGGCGCTTGATCCGGGTGAGGAGCTCCAGGGCGAGGTGCCGAATCGCTTTCAGCGCGTGGCCTACGACTGGGTGAGCTTGCCGGTTCCGGTCATCGCGGCCATCCACGGCAACTGCCTTGGCGGCGGCCTTCAGATCGCGCTCGGCACGGATATCCGGATTGCTACTTCCGATGCGCGGCTGTCGGTCATGGAGGTCAAGTGGGGGCTCATTCCGGACATGTCGATCAGCCAGACCCTCCCTCGGTTGGTTGGAAGCGACGTGGCCAAGGAGCTCACCTTCACCGGGCGGGTGTTCAGCGGTGAGGAGGCGCTTAAGCTCGGCGTGGTGACCCGCCTGGCGGACGAGCCGCTCGCGGCCGCGCGTGCCCTGGCATCCGAGATCGCGAGCAAATCGCCCGACGCCGTCCGAGGCGCCAAGCGCCTGCTTCAGGAGAGCTGGAACGCGGCGCCCGCCGAGGGGCTGCGCCTTGAAGCCGAGATCCAGCGGACGCTCATCGGCTCGCCGAACCAGATCGCCGCCGTCACGGCGGGCTTGACCAAGCAGCCCCCTAGGTTCGTCGACCCCGAAGTCGAACGCGTCTGACCGACGCAACCCGGGAAGGTTTTCCCCGGGTCGGCGTCAAGATGATGTGGGCTTAGGGACAATGCTGGCCGAGCAGACCATGGGTGCGCAACGTCGGCTCGATCCCGAGGATCTGGGCGATCACATCGATCGGCTCTACCGCGCCGCGCGCAGCCTCACCGGCTCACGTGAGGAAGCCGAGGATCTGGTCCAGGAGACGTTCGTGCGCGTCCTCCAGAAGCCCCGCCTGTTGCGCTCCGACGACGACCTGGGATATCTCCTGCGCGTCCTGCGCAACACCTTCATCTCCATGCGCCGGACGGCATCACGGCGTCCGCAGACCGGCGCCCCGCCTGAGGTCCTCGAGTTCGTCGAGGATCCCGGCTCGGTCCAGCCCCAGGACCGGTTGGAGGTAGCCGAGGTCTACGCCGCGATTGCCGAGCTCCCGCCAGACTTTCGTGATGCCGTGATGGCGATCGACGTGGTGGGACTGTCCTACCGGGAGGCGGCCAAGGCGCTCCGGGTTCGCGAGGCGACAATCACCACCCGGCTTCACCGTGGCCGCCAGCGAATCGCCCAGCGGCTGAGCGAGGAATAAGCGGCTCAGCGCTCGGTGGCCGCGAGCGCGGCCAGCTGGGGCATCGTCAGTCCCTTGGAGGACAGGATGCACGTATGGCCACTGCGTCGCCAGGTCACGACGAGGCGTCCCTTGGAGCTGAAGCCTTGGAAGTCGACGCCTTTGACCTGGAATGCCTGTGTGCCGGGCCATTTGAGCGCGGGCTTATCGAGGATCGTGTACGCGACCCGCTTGTCCCGCCACTTGTAGAACACGGTCACAGCGACCCAGTCGCCCAGATGGTCGACCCGCTGCCCCACGGCCTGCCAGTCGAGGCGCGACCAGCTGGGGAAGTAGACCTCCTGGACGTCCTGGTTCAGCTTGAGCCCCTGCTTCGCCGGGGCGGCCATCACGGGGCCGCGGAAGGCCAGCGCGGCTGCCTGACTGACCGATGGCGCCCCCGGCGTGCCGCCGGGCAGCAGGAGGACGATCGCTGCCACGGCGGCCGCCATCGCGGTGGCCAGACTTCCCACGTAGATCAGCCGCGATCGAGGCCGGCGGACTGTCCGCCGCCGATTGTCGATGCCGAGCCGAAGCTGGGCCGGAGCCCGCTCGGTCCTCACGCTGTGGAGCGCCTGCACGGCCTGGCGCTGGCGGTCGTAGCGCTGACGGAGTGCAGGCGAGCCAGCGATCAGGTCACGGACGGCCGACTCACGCTCGGGGTCGAGCGTTCCGTCGGCCAGCGCCGAGATATCCGCCAGTGTGCGGCGATTCGGCTCAGCTCTGTCTTCCGGGCTCGTCATGGTTTGAAATTGTCGATCTTCCGGAAACTCGGCGCGAGTCCACACCAAACCCTGGCCGTCCCCGGGATGGCCATGGCATTGGCCGGGTGCATAATTTTTCCGAAGTGATTACGACTCTGGTGAAGAGGACGCCGCCGCAGCGATTTCCTTCCCGCCTCGAACCCTCCGGCCACCCCTCGGTCCGCCGGGGAATGAGAAGCTTGTGGACGGCGTCGTAGGGGATGACCCGGGATTCACTCGGGCTTGACAACTAAGGAGCGATCCATGAACGCGACCATGACCAGATTGCCTCGCCGGTGGGCGGCCGCCCTACTCGTGCTGGTGGCGCTCGGCGTCACCGCGTGCGGCTCCAATTCCTCCGGCTCGTCGAGCAAGTCGACGACCCCGGCCGCGCAGAGCTCAAGCTCCTCCGGCGGGGCCACCACCTCGACCTCCACAACCTCCTCCACGAGCTCCAACGGCATCCCGCAGGGCGCGAACGCCGGCGATGGCGACGGCGACAACCACGGCGCCCCCTCGGACGGGGACGGGAACATCTAGGCCGGAGGTTCAGCCTCTCGAGGCCGTAGCTCGCCCTCGCGGGCCGTCCCCAGCTGGTTCCGCCGAGGGTAAGCGCGGCACACCGGCCGCTTGATTAGCGAGCCGGTGTGCACGCTTTGGCGCTCGGCGCTCAGGCCGAGGCAGTTACGGGTTGCTGCGGGCGATCACCGCCGTCCGCTTCGGGCCCTGAATCACCGCGGCCCGCTGACCCGGCTTGACGTCCGCCAGCGTCGCCTTCTGGCGGTTGTCCCGGACCTGGGCGGTGGTCGGAACCGTCAGCGTGACCGTCTTGTAGGCCGGACCCTTGCGAGATCCCTCGATCAGCGTCAACTGCTGACCGGATACCGACTTCACCGTGCCGCGTTCGAACGTGACGGTCGCATAGCCGTCCTTCGTTTTCACGACCACGTCTCCCTGAACGGCGCGACCTAGCATCTTGCCGCCCCGTGCACGGGCGTGCTGCGAGTGGGTCGCCGACGTGGATGATGCGTTGGTACTGGCAGCGCCGGCGCTCGCGATCGCGCTCGCTCCGGCGCCGATCAGGGCACAGCTGACGGCTGTCGCCCATAGCCTCCAGTGCTTTCGAATTGACATCGGAGATTTCCTTTCGGTTGCCATTGCCTGCTCATCATGGCCCCGGGCTGAAAGCCCACGATCTGGCGAACATCAGCGGCGTGTAAATTCGCGGCGGAATCCCGCCTCGCGCCGCCTACGCTTTCCGTGATGGGCGACATGGTCATGGTGGTCGAAGACGACGCGAGCATCGGTGCACTGGTTCGCACCTATCTGCAACGCGACGGCTATCAGGCACTTTGGGTGCGCTCGGGAGAGGACGCGCTGAGCGAACTCGTGCGTCATCCGATCAAGCTGGTGGTGCTCGACATCGGCCTACCAGGGATCGACGGCTTTGAGGTGTGCCGGCGAATCGACGGCCGTGTGCCAGTCGTGATGCTGACCGCCCGAGAGGAGGTCGAGGATCGGGTGGTCGGGCTCGAGCTCGGTGCGGATGACTATGTGCCCAAGCCGTTCTCACCTCGTGAGCTGTCAGCGCGAGTCAAGGCCGTGCTTCGGCGAGGCTCGAGCCATCGCTCCGCGGAAGACATCACCGCCCTCGGGCCGATCACCCTCGCCCGCCGTGCCCGCGAGGTACTCGTCGATGGCAGGGAGATCGAGCTGACCCAGCGCGAGTTCGACCTGCTCGAGTATCTACTCCGCCACACCGGGCAGGTCGTCACCCGCGACGAGCTGCTCGAGGCGGTCTGGGGGTTCGTCTCCCCGGGACAGACCCGCACGGTTGAGGTCCACGTCGCGCAGCTGCGCAAGAAGCTCCGGCATCCTGAGCTGATTCGCACGGTCCGCGGAGTGGGGTACAAGGCGGCCCTATGACGCTGCAGCGGCGCGTCTTTTCCTACGTGGCCGCAGCGGCAATCGTCAGCTGCGCGCTGACTGTCCTGGTCGGTGTGGTACTCGTCCGCGATCGCATCGCCTCGCAGCAGCTGAGCGCCCTCGAGCGTCAAGCCGATGTGGTGGCGGCGGTCAGCGTGCCCCGCGGGACGGTGGACACCGGCGGCCACGTTTACGCGGTCAAGAACGGGCGCGTGCGTCAGTTGGGCCCGGTGCGCTCAGCCGCCGTGCTGGCCGCGATCCCGGCGAGTGGCAATGCCCAGGGCAGGATCAGCCTGCGCGGCCGCTCCCTGCTCTACATTGCGCGCGTTACCCCGCAGGGGCGCTTCGTGTTGATCGGTGCAACGTCGCTCGCGTTCGCGGAGTGGCGACCGTTCTTGGCCAGCTTGTTGCTGGCCGGTCTCGGCGGGGCGCTCCTGGCCGCGCTCTGTTCCTATCTCCTCGCGCGCCGGCTGACCCGGCCGATCGCGGAGCTATCTGCGGCGACGGCGCGCGTCGCGGCCGGCGAGGCCGGCGTCGAGGTCCCGGTCGAAGGTGAGGACGAGCTGGCCGAGCTGGCCGGTTCCTTTAACGCCATGTCCAGAGAACTGGCCCGCGCCCGTGAAGCCCAGCGGAGCTTCCTCGAGTCGGTCAGCCACGAGCTCAAGACCCCGCTGACCTCAATCCGCGGCTATGCCGAAGGGGTCGGTGAGGGCGCCGTGAGCCCCGCCGAGGGGAGCGCGGTGATCGCCCTGGAGGCCAACCGGCTCGAACGGATGGTTCGCGACCTGCTTGACCTGGCGCGCTTCGATCGAGCCGAGTTCTCGGTTGCCCGTGAACCTGTCGACCTGGCCGCGATCGCCGCTCGCACCGTCGAGCGTCATCTCCCCCAAGCCCGCGAGCTGTCCGTGACACTGGTAAGCACCGCCGCGGATGCCGCCTGGGGGCTCGGCGACGAGGACCGGCTGCTACAGGCCACCTCCAACCTGGTCGAGAACGCGCTGAGGCTGACCCCGGCTGGTGGGAGCGTCACCGTTCACGCTGCGCCGCGACAGCTGACCGTGACCGACTCCGGTCCCGGCATTGCCGCCCAGGACCTGCCCCGCGCCTTCGAGCGCTTCTACCTACAAGAGCGCTACCGCAGCGAACGCGTCGTCGGCAGCGGTCTCGGCTTGGCGATCGTGGCCGAACTGGCGCACGCGATGGGTGGGACGGCGGCGGCGGCCAGCGCACCCGGCGGAGGCGCCGAGTTCACGATTGAGCTGCTGCCAGTCTCAGAGCCAGCCAGGTCGGCGCCGGGGGCGGTGGCGAGCGGTGTGCAGGACTGACAGCCGCCCCTCACTGGCAGGCCGGCCACTGGGTGCCGGGTTCGAACTGGGGAACAGGGACTCGAACCCCAACTTCGACGTCCAGAGCGTCGCGTGCTGCCATTACACCATTCCCCAGTGCATTGGGACCAAGCCCTGGTGTGAGGCGAGTATAGGCCAGTTCCGTCCGACCCACGTGCGAACATACGTTCGTGGAAAGCCTCCGGACGAGCATCACTCTTCTTCACGCGCGAGGCCCCTCTCAGCCCGAGATTGCCCGCCAACTCGAAGTAGCTCCGACGACTGTCAGCTACCACCTCGAGCGCATCAACCAGCCCGAGTCCGTCGTAGCCGACGGGGCCGAGACAGCTTCGGCGCTCAAGGAACCGACCCGGATCTCGGTGTTAAGACTGATCAGCGACGGGGTGCCACATGTCGAGATCGCACGGCGTCTGGGACTCTCGAAATCCACCGTCTCCTACCACGCCCGGCGGCTGGGCGCACAACTCGACGAAGCTGCAGCACGACGGTACGACTGGGGAGCCGTGCAGCGTTACTACGACGAGGGGCACGGCGTGCGCGCGTGCATGCGCCAGTTTGGCTTCTCCTCAAGCAGTTGGTCCGATGCTGTCCAGCGCGGGGCGGTCATCCCGCGTCCGAGCGCTACACCGCTGGCCGATCTACTCGTCGGGGGGACCTACCGCGGTCGGCACAACCTGAAGATTCGCCTCGTCAAGGCCGGGCTCAAGGATGGGCACTGTGAGCGCTGCGGGCTTGACGCCTGGCGCGACAGGCCGCTCAGCTTGACCCTTCATCACATCAACGGCGACCGGCTCGACAACCGGCTAGAGAACCTGGAGCTGCTCTGCCCGAACTGTCACAGCCAGACCGACACATTTTCCGGGCGCAACGGACACCGCAGGCCCGCCGCCTAACCGGGGCCGGGCGCCTTAGATCGACGCTAGATCGGTCGACACATCGGCCAGGTCCTCGGCCCGGTCGCCGATCTCGGCGTGGGAAGTGATTAGGCGGCGGGCAGCCTCCAGATCCTCGGATCGGCCGACCGACAGGGCGCCGGCGAGGCGTCCCTCGTCGAGGTAGAAGATCGCGAACTCGCCCGCGTCGATCGAGCCCCTGACCACCTCCTGGTCCCACTTGGTGGCTGGGCCGACGTACTCCAGCGAGGCCCAGTCCGAGAGGTCGGAGAAGAAGTAGGGGACGACGTCGTGGGGCTGGTCGCGGCCCAACATGTTCAGGGCCGCGGTCTTGCCCTGGTTGAAGGCGACGTCCCAGTGCTCTATCCGCAGACGGCGACGGTGGATCACGCTCTCATATTCGGCGATGTCACCGGCGGCAAAGATCCCCGGCACCCCCGTCTCGAGCGTCTGGGAGACCGCCACCCCGCCCTGGTCGCCCAGCTCGAGTCCCGCACTCCGGGCCAGCGTGACGTCGGGGGCTACCCCGACCCCAACCACAACCGCGTCCGCGTCGAGCTCAAGCCCCTTCTCCGTGATGACCTTCGTGATCCGCCCGTCGGAGCCCTCGAAGCGCTCCAGGGAATCGCCCCCGTGCACCTCGATCCCGTGCTCCTTTAGCCGGGACTGGAAGAAGCCCCCGGCCTGCTCGCCGAATCCCTGGCTGAGGACGACCGGTTCGAGCATGACCAGCGTGCACGAGCTCCCGCGCTCGGTCAGTGACGCGGCGACCTCGCAGGCGATGTAGGAGCCCCCGATGAGCACGACCCGCTTGCCCGACGCGTCCTCGCGGATGGCGTCGCTGTTGCCAAGGGTGCGGAGGTAGTGGATCCCGGCCAGCTCACAGCCGGGGACGTTCAGCCGCCGGACGTTCGCGCCGGTGGCGAGCAGCGCCTGCTCGAAGCTGACCGTGTCGCCGTTTGACAGCTCGGCCGTCCGCTCGGACGTCGAGAGCTTTCGCACGGTGACGCGCGTCACGGCCTCGATCTGCTGCTCGTCGTACCACTCCGGGGGCCGGAAGAAGGTGTCCTCCCGGGACGCCTTGCCCTGGAGGTAGCCCTTCGAGCAGTCGGGCCGGTTGTAGGGAAGGTCCGGCTCCCGCCCCACCACCAGGATCGATCCGTCCGCTCCCTCCTCCCGGAGCCAGCGGGCGCAGTTGCCGGAGGCCAGCCCGCCCCCGATGAGCAGGAACTCGGCCTGGCGCTCAGCCATGGATGAGAACGTGGAGGACCCGGCGGCGCTCAGGCATCGCCGGCGATCGCGGCGCTGTCCGGAGCGAACTGCGGCGTGATTTGCGACTCGAGCCCGGGATCCAGGATCAGCAGCACCTGGTCGCCCGGCTCGATCATCGAGTCAGCCTTGGGTACGAAGCCCGTTCCCTCACGGAGGACAGAGATGATCAGCGACCCGTCGGGCAGCGGGACGTCTTGGACCTGCGATCCGGCCGCCTGCGACCCCTCCCCCACCTCGACCTCGATGATCTCCAGGTGCTCCTCCTCGAGGGCCAACAGCTGCACGAGCCCGTACTCGGGGACCTCGTGCTCGATCAGGCGCAGGATGAGATCGGTGGCCGAGACCGCGGGCTGCACGCCGAGGAGCCGAAAATGCTGGAGGTTGCGCGGGTTGTTGACCCGGGCGACGATCCGCTGGACGCCGTACTTTTCCTTGGCCACCTGGCAGATGAGGATGTTGTCCTCATCGTCGCCGGTGACCGCGATCATCAGGTCGGCGCGCCGGATCCCCGCCCGTTCGAGCACCCAGAGCTCGGTGGCATCGCCGTACTGGACCGCGTGCTCGAGCTCCTCCTCCACCACCCGGTAGCGGGCGTGGTCGGACTCGATCAGGGTCACCTCGCGATCACGCCCGATGAGCTCTCGAGCAAGGTTCCATCCGACCTTGCCGGCCCCGGCGATGATCACGTACATCGACGGGACATCCTGTCCGTACTGCTCACGCAGCGAGTACCACCTCGGATGCCTGGTCGATTGCCACCTGCGTCGGGCACACGGTCACGAGACCCTGCTCGCCGTACCACGAAGCCCGCGCGGGATCCGCCACCCGAACGACCACCCGCGGCACCTTGAAGCGGCGCTGGGCGATCTGAGCGATCACCAGGTTGGTGTTGTCGCCGCTCGTCGCGGCCACGAACACATCAGCGTCCTCAATTCCTGCCTCGATCAGAGCGTCAACCTCGAGCGCCGTGCCCACGGTAAATCGACCCCCGGCGTCCTCCCACGTCGTCGTCTGGTCCTTGTCGAGACGTTCGTGGGAGAGGGGGTCGCTGTCGAGCACGGACACGTCACGGCCGGCATCGAGGGCGCGTTTCGCCACCGCCGAGCCAACCCGCCCACATCCAACGATCAAGATCAGCATGCGGACTGGACTGTAGCCATGGATGGCGGGGATGTGCGGCGTATCTGTGACCCGCGGCGAATCTGGCACCTGCAGCCTATTTGTGACCTGCGCGCCTTCAGCCCGAGATAACCGGCGTTGACGTGTCCGCCGTCGGGGGATTCGCGTGACCTGCGGTCGTCGACCGCCGATCGGAGCGCGCATCATCCCCCGACGGCGGATATGTCAACGCCTTTACGTGATCAACGGGATGATCAGGAGCGCCACGATGTTCGCCACCTTGATCATCGGGTTGATGGCCGGGCCAGCCGTGTCCTTGTAGGGGTCGCCGACCGTGTCGCCGGTCACCGAGGCGGCGTGCGCCTCAGATCCCTTGCCGCCGAACTCGCCGTCCTCGATCAGCTTCTTGGCGTTGTCCCAGGCGCCACCGCCCGAGGTCATCGAGACGGCCATGAACAGGCCGACGACGATCACGCCGATGAGCAAACCACCCAGCGCCTCGACGCTGATCAGCCCGACGACGAGCGTGATTACGATCGGGATCAGCGCCGGGAGGATCATCTCCCGCTGCGCCGCCCGGGTGACCAGGCCAACCGCCGCGCCGTACTCCGGCCGCTCGGTGCCCTCCATGATCCCGGGCTTCTCACGGAACTGACGGCGCACCTCTTCGACCACGGCGCCGCCGGCTCGGCCCACGGCCTCGATGGCCATCGACGCGAACAGGTAGACCATGAGGCCTCCGATGAGCAGCCCGATCAGGACCGGCGGGCTCCCGATCTCAAAGCTGTACTTGGGGCCGACCTCACGCTGGAAGGCGTTGAACAGGACGAGCGCAGCCAGCGCCGCCGAGCCGATGGCGTAACCCTTGGTCACCGCCTTGGTCGTGTTGCCGACGGCATCGAGCGGATCGGTGACATTGCGCACCTCCTCGGGGAGCTCGGCCATCTCGGCGATGCCGCCCGCGTTGTCGGTGATCGGGCCGAAGGCGTCAAGGGCCACGATCAACCCGGTCAGGGACAGCTGCGCCATCACGGCAATCCCGATTCCGTAGATGCCCTGGGTACCCCCGCCGGTCAGCTTCCAGGCGCCGAGGATGCCCAGCGCGATGACGATTGCCGGCGGCGAGGTCGACTGGAGGCCCTGGGCCAGGCCCTGGATGATGTTCGTGGCGTGGCCGGTCTGCGATGCCCGTGAGATGCTCCGAACGGGCCGGAAACGGGTCGACGTGAAATAGTCGGTGATCACGAACAGGCAGGCAGTGATCCCGACTCCGATCAGGGCACAGAGATAGAAGTGCCACCACTTGGGCGTGACGAGGCCGGTCTTGAAGGTGACCTCATGCATCATCCAGTAGGTGATCGGGATGAAGGCCAGCGCGGCCAGCGCGCCAGAGACGACGAGTCCCTGGTACAGCGCCCGCTCGACGTTCCCAGAGCGTGAGCGCACCGCGTAGGTCCCGATGATCGAGGCAATGATCGAGACCGCGCCCAGGACGAGCGGATACAGCGCGACCGCCGACTCCTGGCGGAACAGCAGGACCCCCAGGAGCATGACCGCGACCGCGGTGACGGCATAGGTCTCGAACAGGTCGGCCGCCATGCCGGCGCAGTCGCCGACGTTGTCGCCGACGTTGTCGGCGATCACGGCCGGGTTGCGCGGATCATCCTCGGGAATGCCCGCCTCGATCTTGCCCACGATGTCGGCACCGACGTCGGCTGCCTTGGTGAAGATCCCGCCGCCCAGACGGGCAAAGACAGAGATCAGCGATCCCCCGAAGCCCAGGCCGATCAGCGCGTTCACCGCATCCTTGGTGCTCTCACCCACGATCGAGGTGAGGATCCCGTAGTACGCGGCGATGCCGAACAGGGCCAGGCCCACGACGAGCATGCCCGTGACCGCGCCACCCCGGAAGGCCACGGCCAGTGCCCTAGACACCCCGCTTCGCGCCGATTCGGCGACCCGCGCGTTGGCGCGAACGGACATGTTCATCCCGATGTAGCCCGCGGCGGCGGAGAGAGTGCCGCCGATGGCAAAACCGATCGCCACCCGGATGTTCTGGAGCGGGATCAAGAGGATGAACACGATCACCCCGACGCCGGCGATGATCGTGTACTGACGGTTCAGGTAGGCACGCGCGCCCTCCTGCACTGCGGCCGAGATCGAACGCATCGTCTCGTTGCCGGGCGAGAGCGCCAGCAGCGAACGGGATGTGACGACGCCGTAGACGACCGCCGCGGCGGCGCAAACGAGCGCGACGATGACGCCGTGCTGCGTCAGAAAGCTGGTCAAGAAAGGTCCTCCGGGGAGCTCTTGGGTCTTTGCGGCGCGCTACTACGCGCCCAGAAAAGTGCAACCGGGCCACCACGTGGGAGTGGGGACCCGGATTCGGAACTAGGCGAGTGTACCGTGCAGCCGCGCCAGAAGCCCGGTCATTGCCCCGGCACCCAGAGCCTGCCGCTGCGCTGCGCCGGGCCGGCCTCGCCCGGCCGTCCCGTCGGCTCGGGCTCCCCGCCCGCAGGGCCACCCGGGCCCGCGGGACCACCCCCCGGCCCGCCCGGTCCACCGGGGCCTGCAGGCCCGGATCCGCCGCCCCCGCCCGGCTCAGAGCCGCCCGGCTCAGAGCCGCCCGGTCCGGGGCCCGCGTCCTGCCCGCCGATGCGCACGAAGGCCAGCTGGAGCTGCGAGATCGCGTCGCGGATGGCGCCGGCCTGCTCGGGCGCCGCCTGCTCCACCATCGGCATGAGAGCCCGGATCGAGTCGATGGCCATCCGCACCTGCTCCAGGTCCCGCTCATCCTCGGTACCGGGAGCCAGCCCCGTACGGCGCATGCCCAGATTGGCCAGCGTGACGACGGTCTCCAGGACCACGTGATCGACCCGCAAGCGTTTTACCTGCGCCTCGTAGGCGGCCCGGAGCTCCTCCTCCGAGGGCTCGCGAGCCTCCCCTATCGGCTCTTCACCAGTGCTCATCTCTCACCTCCGCTGGGCTTCGAGGGCTCCAGCATACGTCTCCCGTGTGGCGGCGATCGTCGCGGCGTACACATCATTCAGGCTCGCTCCAGACTCGAGCATCTGGCGCTGACGCTGCGCCCCGTTTTGAGGCGGCAGGCTCACCTCGATGCCGAGCGCCGCCCGGGCCGGCGCCGTCCACTCCAGGAGCCGATCGAGCGCTTCCGCCGCCGGGTAGATGGTTCCGCGCTCCAAATCGATCAGCTCACCGTCGAGCCCGTAGCGCAGGGCACGCCAGAAGTTCTCCTCGACGAGACGGCCGGGCGGATCGACGAACGGGACTCCGGCATCGAGATCACGGGCAGCTTGCGCGGTGCAGGCCACGATCAGCGCCGCCAGCCCGTCCGACTCGGCCGCCGTCACCTGGGCGTCGCAGATTCTCACCTCCACCGTCCCGAAGGACAGGTGGGGGCGGATCGACCACCAGACCTGGGTGTACTCGATGATCGAGCCGGTGCGGACGAGGAACTCGACGTACTCGGCGAACGCGTCCCACCCCCCGAAGGCCTCCGGGATCCCGCAGCGCGGGAAGCTCTTGGTGAAGATCTGGCTGCGGACGCTGTGCAGACGCGTGTCCCGGCCGTCCAGGAACGGCGAGCTGGCGGAAATGGCGAGCAGCAGCGGGAGCACCGGGCGCAGGCGATCACAGACGAGCACGGCGCGATCCGCGCCCCGGATCCCGACGTGGACGTGGAGCGAGAACGTGTTGTTGCGCCAGGCGACGTAGCCCAACCCCTGCTCGACCCGCCGATAGTGCTCGGTGTCGATGATCTGCTGCTCCCGGTAGTCCGCCCATGGATGGGTTCCGGTGGCGCCGAGGGCCACCTCGTGCTCGGCGGCCAGTCCGAACAGGCGGCGTCGGCGCTCCCGCTGCAGCTGGGCCGCGGCGGCGAGGTCCTCGCCACGCCCAGATCGGATCTCGATCTCGGAAGCGATCAGCTCCCCGGAGATCGACTCGGCGAGAACCGGATCCCGGTTCCCAGCCTCCCGGAGCTCATCGAAGCGCTGGACCAGACCCAGGTCGGTCGGGTCGACGAGGGCGAACTCCTCCTCCAGGCCAACGGTGAAGTCGGCCGAGGCGTCGAAGGCCGCCCGTGCGGAGTCCAGGTCGATCGGCACGCGCGCGCCTCGGGATCAGGTCAGGTAGAAGTAGAGGGCGTAGAGCAGGTCGACGGCCGGGCTCGAGGTGTGCACCGTCACCTCCGGCGGGACCTGCAGCAGGGCGTCGGAGTAGTTGAAGATGATCTTGACCCCCGCGTCGACGAGGTCGTCGGCCAGGGCCTGTGCGGCCGCGGTGGGGACGGCCAGCACCGCCACGACGATGTCTTCGTCCTCGATCACCTGGCGCAGCTCGGCGTTGGCGCGTACGCCGAGGGTGCCGATCCGGCTCCCGACCTTGCTCTCATCGGTGTCGAACACGGCCACGATCCGGAACCCGTGGTCGGCGAAGATGTCCGAGGTGGCGATCGCTGTACCGAGGTGCCCGGCGCCGAACAGCGCAATGTTGTGCTGACCGGAGGTGCGGAGGATCTTCCGGATCTGCGTGACCAGGGAGTCGACGTTGTAGCCCACCCCCCGCTTGCCGAACTTCCCGAAGCCGGATAGGTCACGTCGGATCTGGGTCGAGTTGACGTGCGTGTAGTCGGCCAACTCCTGCGAGGAGATCGTCTCCTTGCCCATTTTCCGCGCCTGCGTCAGCACCTGGAGGTAGCGTGAGAGCCGCGCGGCGACGCCCAGGGAGAGCTTTTCGGACGGCCTCTCGGCGCCGGCCACCTCGCCCACATAGTCACGGCCGACCGTGGAGCTCATTCGACCCCCACAATACCGAGGCGCCGCCGCAGCTCCGCCTCATCGACAAACAGCTCGAACGCCTCCTCCCCATCGATGGTGACCACCGGGATTCGCTCCAGGTAGGCGTGAAAGTCGCGCTCGTCCGCCTCGATGTCGCGCTCCTCGAGGACGAACCCCGGCGCTGTCTCGCCACGGACCCTGAGCAGGACCTCCCGGGCCTCGTCGCACAGGCAGCAGCCCTCCCGCGTATAGAGGACGACTCGGCGCATCAGAGACCGACTTGGCGCCTCACGCGGCCGCAAGCGGACGCTCACCGGTCGCGTAGACGTCCACCCCCAGGTAGTCGGGGTAGGGCAGGGCGTCCACGAACCTGGCCGCGCTGGCGATCATGGCTGCGTTGTCGGTACAGAGCGCGCGCGGCGGGACATCGATCTCCGCGCCCAGGGACGCGAGCCTCTCGCGCAGCGGACCGTTGGCGGCGACCCCGCCTCCCACGGCCAAGCGCGGCAGCCCTGTCTCCACGAGCGCCCGTTCCACCCGGATCGCCAGGGCCTCCACGATGGCGCGCTGATACGAGGCCGCCAGGTCGGCTCGATGGCGCCCCGCCTCGGCTTCACCCAGGTCTCGCACCTTGTACAGGAGCGCGGTCTTCAGCCCGGCAAAGGAAAAATCGAGGCCTGGGACGCGGCGGGCGGTGGGAAAGTCAAACGCGGCGGGATCGCCCTCACGGGCCAAGCGCTCAAGGGCGGCGCCCCCCGGATACCCGAGGCCCAGAAGCCGGGCGCCCTTGTCAAACGCCTCCCCGGCAGCATCGTCGATCGTCTGCCCCAGGACCTCGAAATCCGGCCCATGGTCGGCCACCCGCGCCACCAGGGTGTGACCGCCGCTCGCGATCAGGGTGATGAACGGCGGCTCGAACGGCCTGGGGCCCAGAAAGGCCGCCGCCACATGCCCGTGCAGATGATCCACGGCGGCGAGCGGGATCCGGTGCACCGCGGCCAGAGCCTTGGCCGTGGCCACACCGACCAGAAGCGCGGCCACCAATCCTGGGCCGCGGGTCACGCCGACCAGCTCGACCTCGCCCAGGCTGACTCCCGCCTGGGCGAGCGCATCGTCGACCGCGGCGCCAATCAGGTCGAGGTGATGGCGCGAGGCGATCTCGGGAACCACGCCGCCGTAGCGGTCGTGGATCCCCTGGGAGGAAATCACGTTGGCCCGGATCTCCCCGTCCCGGGTGATGACGGCGGCACATGTGTCATCGCAGCTGGTCTCCAGGGCCAGGATCACGGCGCGCCTTCAGAGCCCGGCCGGGGCGACACCGTCGTCTCGGCGGTCGTGTCCGCGGTGCGCCACATGATCACCGCATCCTCGCCGGTATCCCGGTAGTAGCGGGGGCGTGTCCCCGCCGTGCGAAATCCGAAGCGCTCATAGAGCGCGATCGCGCCCGGATTCGAGGGCCTCACCTCGAGCGTGTAGGACTCGCCCGATCCCGCCCGCTCGATCAGGGCCGTGAGCAGCGAGCTTCCGATGCCACGACGTCGCCACGGCGGATCAACGGCGATGTTCATCAGATGCCAGACGTCGGCGTAGCGGGAGCAGATCGTGTAGCCGAGCAGCTTTCCCTGGCGGGAACCATCCTCATCGACTGCGGCCAGGCAGATGCTCGACGGCTTCGAGAGCTCGAGCACGAACATGGCCAGCGACCACGGCGTGGGAAACGCTCGTCGCTCAATAGCGATGACCTGCGGGAGGTCGCCGTACCCGAGGTTGCGGATGGAGAAGGGTTCTGTGGTCATGGTTTGCCTGCCGCGCGGCGAGCCAGCTCGGCGTCCGGAAGGCGAAGATATTCGGGTTGGACCCGGCCGGGATCCCCGGGTTCAAGTTCCCGGGCGATCCGGCAATGGTTTACGGCGGTGACCCGGTGAAGCCCTGAGTCGTCATCCGGAACGAACGCCCCCGAAAGCTCGAGAACCTCCCTGAATTCTACCGCCCCCTCTCCGATCGCTAGAGGGGCCAGGGCGGCTTGTCCCAGCCCCGCGGCGAGGGCTTCCGGCCCCAGCGCGGCCGGCTCGAGGAGCGGCGGGGTGAGGGCACCCAGCCCGTCCCGGGGCCAGGCGCCGACGAAGGCCTCGCCGCGCCGCGCATCAAGAACGGCCAGGATCGCATCCCGGTCCTGAGACGCTACGGCGTCCACCCCGTTCAGGGCCAGCGAGTGCAGAGTCGAGACGCCGACCAGCGGGACCCCAGCGGCTCGGGCCAGGCCCCGCGCCGTCGCCACACCGATGCGCAGCCCGGTGAACGTCCCCGGCCCCGTGCCCACCGCGACGCAGTCAACCTGCTCGAAGCCACGCCCGGCCCGGTCGAGCACATCGGCACACAGCTCAAGCAGCTTGGACACGTGCTGGGGACGCCCGCCCCGCGGCTGATCGTCCCGCGCCTGGAGAAGCTCCCCGTCCGGACCGCTCAGCGCCACCGCCGTGGCTCGAGTCGCCGTGTCGAGGGCCAGGATCCAGCCGGAGGCCATCACGCCCTCTGGATCGTCACCAGGCGCTCATCTCCGCCCGCGTGCTCGATCTGGACGCGCGCCGCGATCCGGCCCAGCGCCCCCAGCTCCCGCTCGCCGTGCGACGGCCACTCGATGAAGGCGATCGTGTCCGGACGCACATAGTCGACCAGCAGGTCGGGATCCTCGTCCTGGAGGTTCTCGATCCGGTACAGGTCCACGTGTGCCACCGGTACCGGGGCCGGGTAGCGCTGACCGATCGTGAAGGTGGGGCTCGTCACCGTCCCCGTGACCCCGAGGGCTCGGCAGCCACCCCGCACGAAGGTCGTCTTTCCCGCTCCCAGCTCCCCCGCCACCAGCACGACATCTCCCGGGAGAAGGTCAGCCGCCAGCTCGCCCCCAAGCTCTTCGGTCTGACACGGATCTCGAGTCCGGCGCGGATTCTCCATCGCCCTGGCCACTGTATTCGGTACCGTCAACGGACCGATGGAAGCTTCGATCACCAAACGATCGAGGGGTCCAGTGGCTGCTGTGCGGGCGCGTCTGGAGCCCCGTACGCAGACGCTTCGCGACTCCGACACCGCCAAGGCGGCCGGCTTGGCCGGCGCGATGATCGCCAACAACGTCATCGCGCTGGGCTCGACCATCGTCTTCGCCCGGCTCCTCACCGATTACGGCTCGCTGGGCGCGCTGATCAGCTACCTGCTGATCCTCACCGTGGTCGGCCAGGCAATGCAGGTGGCGACCGCGCGCGAGGGCGTCCTCGGTCACCTGGGAGTGGGGCTCGGACTGGTCTCGACGATGCGCAACTGGACCCGCACGTTGCTCATCGTCACGGCCGGGCTGACCGTGCTCTCGGTGCTGCTGCGCCACCCGATCGCCTCTGCGGTGGGCGTCAGCCACTATCCCTGGGCGGCGGCGGTCGGGATCCCCGCCGGATGCCTGTACCTCGAGGTCTCGCTCTTGCGCGGCGCCCTCCAGGGCGTGGGCGACTATAAGGGGGTCGGCTACAGCCTGATCGGAGAGCAGGCGGTCCGGCTCGTCGCCGGCGCCATCCTCGCCATCGGGCTGAGTGTCACTGGCGCCTACCTCGGCTCGCTCATCTCCTACATCGCCATGTCGGTCTACTGCCTGGTCCAGCTCAGGCGATACGCCGCGGGCTACACGCCACCCGCAGGGGCTGCGATCCCGACCGCCCGGGTCTCGCTTTGGAGCCACCTACGGGGTGCCTGGGCGCCGATGGCCGGGCTGGCCATCATCGCGGTTCTCCAGAACATCGACATCATCGCCGCCAAGCATCGGTTCGACACCAAGGTCGCGACCTCCTATGCCGCCGTCGCGGTGGCGGCGAAGGTGCTCATCTGGGTCGCCATCGGAGCCGGGTTCTATCTCGTCCCCGAGGTATCCCGCCGGCGCGCCGAGGGCCAGGACACCCGGACCGTTCTGATCAAGACGCTCGGGATCGTCCTCGTCGCCTCGCTCCCTTGCCTGCTGATCTACGCCTTCGCTTCCCACCTCCTGATCAGCACCGTCTTCGGCGCCAAGAAGGCCTCGGCGTCGAACTCGCTTCTCCCGCTCGGCGCGGCCTTCACCGTGCTCGCCTGCACCTATTTGGCCGTCCAGTACATGCTGGCCCTCAAGCGGACGTGGTTCCTACTCCCGCTCGGCTTGATCGCCGTAGCGGAGCCAGTCCTCCTCTTGCAGGCGCCTCGCAACCCGGCGGGCTTTGCCGTCGTCGTCCTCGGCATCCAGGCCGTGGCCGCTGTCGTGGCCTTTGCGCTGGCCTTCCGGCGCGACCGAGTCCGACGAGACGATTCTCCCCCCGCCACCGCGGCCAGCCCTGAGCTGGCTAGTTCTAGCTAGAACAGGCCCAGCTGCGGGGCGAGCTCGGCCTCCGCCCTCGCCGGTGCCACGTCGAGGCGATCCGGCGCCTCGTCGTCGAGCTCCGGCACCGGCTCAACTGGCTCGGGCTGTGGCGGCGCCCCAGAGGCAAGCAGACCAGGAATGCGCTGGAAATCGGCGCGGAGGGTCTCCAGCATCGACGGCGTGTAGAGCGCCGCAGCAGGGTGATACAGCGGATAGAGGCGGACCGCACGTGAGCCGATGATCCGGACCTCATCTTGCCCGTGGAGGCGGGAGATCCCGGTCGTGTCGGCCCGGAGCAGCTTCGTCGAGAAGTTCCCCAGGGTGCAGATCACGGTGGGTTCGATCAGGTCGACCTGCTGGCGCAGGTAGGCCTGGCAGGACTCGATCTCCTGAGGGTGAGGATCTCGGTTGTCAGGGGGGCGGCAGTTATGGACAACTCCCCCAGCAGTCACAAAGTTGTGTGTCTCTTCAACGTCGATGCAGAAGAAGGTGACGTCGCGCCGCTCCCTCTCTGTGATGTCCTCGACTTCGACCTCGTCGAATATCACTTCCGAGGGGCCAGGATCGAAGTAATCCAGATCAAACGGAACCCGTGATTCGACCTCTGGGTGCAGCTTGTAGCGCATTGATGGCGGTACGTAGGGAGCGATGAGCTCGCTCAAGCGCTCGGTCGTTGGCACGTCGAAGTACAGCCGGGAACGGGAAGCCTTAGCAGGAAGGTTGAGCCGGTGCAGGCCGCGAATCAGCACTTGGAGATCGTCGTCGGAAAAGCTGACTGTGGCGATCTCGGCCAGTGGCTTGCGACCTCCATCCCGGATCCGGGTGTAGCCATCGTCCATGAACCAAACGGCAAGCATGCGGGGATTCAGCTCATCGGCAATCCACTTGGGTACGACCTTCGTCGGCGCATAGAAGTCACCGCGCAAGCTTCTCAGCGCGCGATGGGCGAGCGTCCGAACCTGAATTACGGGGTACGTGGGCCCGCCTCCGGCCGTCGCAGCTACAACCAACTCATCGATACGTGGTCGTAGTTCAGAGAGGAGATCCGCCTTGAAACGCGCGTACCCAGCTTGTCGCTGAGAATGGCTGAACGTGAGATGAGAGGAGGCAGCCTGTAGACAGCCGTCTCCAAGGACAGTCCCACAGATGACGTCTCGCGCCAAGCGGCTCAGACCCTGCCCAGTCGCGATCAGATCCCCATGTTGGAGCTCCTCAACCGGCACCCATCCGCGCTTCGTCAACACGGGATGATCCCCGGTCAGCTGGACGCCACCCCGCCACTGTCCGCTGTTCTTCAGAGACATGTATCCGAGCCGGAAGACTCTTCGGCCGGCGAGAGGCGTCGCGTGCCACCCAGTAACACGCCGAGGGACGAGGTGCCCACCAGGGTCGACTGACATGACGCCGCCTGAGTATCGGTTTCGAACCAGCCTCCCAATGCGCTCCCACGATCCATCCGCAAGCTGGACCGCGGCGTCGTACCGCAGGCATTTCAGGACATTCGCCACGAACACGTCCCCTCGCTCAAGCCCGATCTCGCCCAGCAGCTTGTCCAGCAACTTCCCCGCCTGGCCGACAAAGGGCAGGCCCATCTTGTCCTCGTTGGCTCCTGGAGCCTCGCCGATGAACATCAGCTCGGCGTCGGCGTTGCCAGCCCCGAAGACAACGTTGGTCCGCGACTGGTGCAGCGCGCACGCCTCGCATCCTCGCGCCTGCTCGTAGACCCCTTTCAGGAGCTCCCGGCGTTCGGCGGCAGTCCTCACCCCCGCGATGGTAGATGTGCGGCCGGACCCTCGCAGACGGCAATTCCCGCGAAATGCGGGCCCGGAGCTCCGCCACCCGGTCTGATACCTCGACGCGGACCCGGGGTATATTGATTTTGAGGCCGTCACCCAAGGACGGACCTCGTCTCCCAACCTTCACCTTCACCCAGCCGACCGGTATCTCACATGCGGGAACTGGAACGGGACTCCCTCTCGAACCCCCATGGCCGCGCGCCTGCGGAGCCTGGCCCTGGCCGGCCGCACCTGGCCATCGTCGGCGACGGCCGCCTCGGCCGTGCCCTGACGGACGCCTTCCGGGCTGCCGGTTACGCCGTCCAGGGGCCGCTGGGCCGTGGCGCCGACGGGGCCGGAGCTGATGTCGTGCTCCTCTGCGTCCCTGACGGCGAGATCGGCGCGGCGGCCTCCCGCATCGCTCCCGGCCCGCTCGTCGGTCACTGCAGCGGGGCGACGGGTCTCGAGCCGCTGGGACCGCGCGAGGCGTTCTCCCTCCATCCGCTGATGACGGTGACCCAGTCCGGCGCGAGCTTCGCCGGTGCGGGCGCGGCCATCGCCGCGACCAGCGCCCACGCCCTCACGCTGGCTCGCCAGCTCGCCGAGGCGCTGGCGATGCGGGCCGTGGTCGTGGCCGACGCAGACCGCCCCGCCTACCACGCGGCGGCTTCGATGGCCTCGAACTTTCTTGTCACGCTCGAGGCGGCGGCCGAGCGGCTGGCCGAGACGGCCGGCGTCGATCGGGAGCTGCTCGTCCCCCTGGTCCGCGCCACGGTCGAGAACTGGGCGGCGCGCGGGCCTGAGCAGGCCCTGACGGGTCCGGTGGCCCGGGGAGACGAGGAGACCGTCGAGGCGCAGCGCGCCGCCGTCGCCGAGCGGGCGCCCGAGCTGCTGGCTCTGTTCGACGCGCTGGTGGAGGCCACCCGCCGCCTGGCCGGGGTCGCGGAGGTCCAGCCGGTATGAGAACCCTGCGGAGCATCGACGAGCTGCGCGCCGCCCTTGCGGGCCCGCGCTCCGACGGGGCCCGGATCGGACTCGTGCCGACCATGGGGGCCTTCCATGAGGGCCACCTGTCGCTCATGCTGCGGGCCCGCGAGGAGTGCGATGTCGTCGTCATCTCGCTGTTCGTCAACCCGGCCCAGTTCAACGAGGCAGCGGATCTGGCCGCCTATCCCCGTGACGAGCGTCGCGACATGCGGCTCGCCGAGGCCATCGGCGTCGACTTCGTCTTCGCGCCCGGAGTGGAGGAGATGTACCCAGACGGCTTTGCCACCACGGTCGCGGTGGCGGGGCTGAGCGAGGTCCTGGAGGGCGCGCACCGGGGGCGGGGCCACTTCGACGCCGTCACCACCGTGGTGGCGAAGCTCTTCAACATCGTCGCGCCGGAGGTCGCCTACTTCGGGCAGAAGGACGCCCAGCAGGCGCTTCTCATCCGGCGGATGGTTCGTGACCTGGCCATGCCGTTGCGCCTTGAGGTCTGCCCCATCGTCCGCGAAGGCGATGGTCTGGCCATGTCGAGCCGCAACGTCCACCTCCGGGGCGGCGATCGCGAGCGGGCGACAGCGCTCCATCGCTCGCTCCTTGAGGCGCGGGAGGCGATCGCCGCCGGGGAACGGGATGCGGCGACGATCCGCGCGCGGGCGCTGGCCGTGCTCGTCGACGCCGGCGTGGAGGCCGAGTACCTGGAGCTGGTCACCCCGGAGGGGCTCGAGCCGGTCACCCGGGTGGAAGGAGAAGTACTGGCAGTGGTCGCGGCGCGGGTGGGCGGCACGCGATTGATCGACAACGAGCGGATCCAACCGCTGTTCGCCATCGACTCGGAAGCTCCGGGGCCCGAAACGGGCTCTGCCAAAGCTTCCGGGCTCGCGACACACGTCGCCTAGAGGAGGCCCGAATGTCTGCTACCCCCCACATCCCCGTCCCCCAGAGCCTGGATGAGCCGGTTCCGATGACGCTTCCTCGCCTGGCCGAGAAGAAGCGCCTCGGAGAGCCGATCGCGATGATCACCGCCTACGACTATCCGTCGGCGCAGGTGGCCCAGGAAGCGGGGGTCGATGTTGTCCTCGTCGGAGACTCCGGGGCCATGACCGTCCTCGGCTATCCCTCGACCGTTCCCGTCACGACCGACGAGATGCTGATGCTGGCCGCTGCCGTCCGGCGCGGCCTGCGCACCCCGCTGCTGGTCGGAGACCTCCCCTTCGGCTCCTACGAGGCCTCGGATGAGCTGGCCATCGCCACCGCGCAGCGGTTCGTCAAAGAGGCGGGCTGCGACGCCGTGAAGCTTGAGGGCGGCGGCACGAGCGCCGACCGCGCCCGGGCCATCGTGCAGGCGGGCATCCCGGTCATGGGCCATGTCGGCCTGACCCCCCAGACGGCCACCGCCCTCGGCGGCTACCGCGCCCAGGGGCGGACATCAGAGCGGGCGCTCCTCCTCGCCCGTGACGCCCAGGCACTCGAGGCGGCGGGCTGCTTCGCCATCGTGTTCGAGGCCATCCCCGCCGCCGTCGCCGCCGAGGTGACGCGGCGGCTCGACGTACCGGTGATCGGCATCGGCGCCGGACCGGCCACCGACGGCCAGGTGCTGGTCTTCCACGATCTCCTGGGCATCTACGACGGCCACGTGCCCCGGTTCGCCAAGCGCTACGCCGACGTCAAGGCTCAGATGGTGGCCGGAGTGGCCGACTACGTGGCCGAGGTGCGCAACCGTGTCTTCCCCGCACCCGAGCACACCTACTCAATCGACGACGACGAGCTGAGCCGCTTCCGCGCCGCCCTCGATTAGCCGCTCGCGCTTGGCAGCCGCGTCCGGCTGAGGTAGCGTCCGCGCCCAGTGGAGGCGAGGGAGCTCCCCAACGATCACGGACTCTCCGTACGTGGCATCACGGTCTCCTTCGGAGGCATCACCGCGCTGGACGACGTGTCACTGGAGGTCTCCCGCGGAGAGGTGCTCGGCGTGATCGGCCCCAACGGCGCCGGCAAGACGACGCTGTTCAACGTCATCTGCGGCTTTGTCACCCCCGACGCAGGGACGCTCAGCTGGCACGGCCGCCCGGTGACCCGGCTGCGGCCGGATCGCCTGGCCACCCTCGGAATCGCCCGGACGCTCCAGGGCGTCGGACTGTTTCCCGGCCTGACTGTGCTTGAAAACGTGATGGTCGGCGCCACGAAGTTCCGCCGGGCCGGAGTCACGAGCGCGCTCCTCGCCCTTCCCCGCTCCGACCGCGACGAGCGGGGCCTGCGCGAGCGAGCCCAGGCCGCGCTCGGTCGCCTCGGGTGTGACGGGATCGACGACCGGCTTCCGGGTTCGCTTCCCTACGCCGTACAGAAGCGGGTGGCCCTGGCCCGCGCGCTCGTCTCCGATCCCGAGCTCCTGCTCCTGGACGAGCCGGCCGGCGGCCTCGATGCGACCGAGCTCTCCGACCTGGCCCGGCTGATCGAGTCGCTCGGGCACGACATCGCGGTCATGCTCGTCGACCACCACATGGATCTCGTCACCTCGGTCTGCGACCGGGTCGTGGTCCTCGACTTCGGGCGCGTGATCGCCAGCGGGATCCCACCCGAGGTCCGCGCCGACCCGCGGGTCCTCGACGCCTACCTCGGCGAGGCGGCGAGCACCCCGGGGGAGATGCCAACCGGGGGCACGAGCTGATGCTCAGCGTTGAGGAGCTGACGACCGAATACGGCCCCGTACGGGCGGTCGACCATGTCTCGCTCGATGTCGCCGCCGGCTCGGTCACGGCTGTGCTGGGCGCCAACGGGGCCGGAAAGACCTCGCTGCTGCGGACCATCACCGGGCTCGTGCGCCCGGTCTCGGGGCGGGTGAGCTTCGAGGAGGAGGACATCACCGGGCTCGCGGTCGAGGACATCGTCAGGCGCGGGGTGGCCCACGTGCCCGAGGGGCGCGGCGTCATCGCCGAGCTCTCGGTGGTCGAGAACCTGCGTCTCGGCGGCCTGTGGCGGGGGCGCGAGGCCGCGCCGCTGACGGAGATCTACGAGCTCTTCCCGGTGCTCCAGCAGCGCCAGAAGCAGCCGGCCTCGCAGCTCTCGGGCGGCGAGCGCCAGATGCTCTCGATCGGCCGGGCGCTGATGGCGCGGCCCCGGGCGCTCCTGCTCGACGAGCCGTCGCTCGGCCTGGCGCCTCGCCTCGTGGGACAGATCATGGGCATGGTCCGCCGTCTGGCCGACAACTTCGACCTGGCGGTCCTGCTCGTCGAGCAGAACGCGCGCAGCGCCCTGTCGATTGCCGACCGCGGAGTCGTCCTCAACCTGGGGCAGGTCGTGGCCGACCAGGAATCGGCTCAGCTCGCCGCCGACGAGCGCCTGCGTCACGCCTACCTGGGGTTCTAGCCACGATGACCAAGTTCATCGATCTCACGCTCAGCGGCATCTCCGACGGGGCGATCTACGCCGCCGTCGCCCTGGCCCTGGTCCTCATCTGGCGCGCCACCCGGGTGGTCAACTTCGCCCAGGGGGCGATGCTGATGATCACCACCTTCATCGCCTCCGCGGTGATCAACTCGACCGGGTCCTACGTGATCGGGCTGGTGGTGGCGCTCATCACCGGATTCGTTTTCGGCGCCCTCGTGGAGCGCGTGCTGATCCGACCCGTCGAGGGAGGACCGCCGCTGAACGCGGTCATCGTCACCCTCGGGCTCTACTCGATCCTCGTCGCCGCGGCCGGGATGATCTGGGGCAACACACCACGGGCTTTCCCGGCCGCGTTCTCGCTCCGGGGATACAAGGTCGGCGGCACAACCCTCCTGTTCACGCCCAACGACACGTTCATCGTCCTCGTCGTGCTGCTCGTCGCGGCCGTGCTCGCCCTGCTGTTTCGTTTCACCCCGCTTGGACTCCAGATGCGAGCCGCCGCCTTCGCGCCTGAGGTGGCGCGCCTCCTCGGCACCCGGGTGGGGCGGATGTTCACGATCGGGTGGGCCTTTGCCGCCGTCGTCGGCTCGCTGGCTGGAGTGCTCGTCGCCCCTGAGGTCTTCCTCGGCCCCAACAGCTTTGACCCGATCCTGATCAGCGGCTTCGTCGCCGCCGTCCTCGGCGGTCTCGATAGCCCACCCGGAGCCGTCGTCGGAGGGATTCTGCTCGGGTTGGCTCTCAGCTACGTGTCGGGTTACTGGCAGTCGGCGCTCGTCCCGCTGGTCGCCTTCGTGATCCTCCTCGGCGTCCTGATGGTCCGACCCACGGGACTCTTCTCCGCCGCCCGGGAGCGACGCGTATGAAGTCCGTCGCCCGCAGTGGCCTCGCCCGCAGCACCCTCGTCCGGTCGCTCATCCTCGTCGCCATCGTCGGCCTGATCCTGCTCGCCGTGTCCGCGTTCATCGGCGACTACCGGAACACGCAGCTCGCCACCGGCGCCTATTTCTTCGCTGCGCTGGCCGGCTTGACCGTGCTCGCCGGCCTCAGCGGCAAGATCTCGCTCGGTCATGGGGCGCTGATGGCAGTCGGGGCCTACGCGGTGGCCCTCCTCGTCGGCAACGAGCATTGGCCGCTGGCCGCGGCACTCGCCGCCGGCACCGTCGCGGCGATGATCATCGGCATCCCCATCGGAGCTGCGGCCACCCGGTTGCATGGTCCTTACCTCGCCGGTCTCACCTTGGCCTTCGCCGTCGGACTCCCGGCGCTGGCCGACACCTATCCGAGCACGTTCGGGGGTGAGAACGGACTGACCATCAACCCACCCACGGCTCCCAGTTGGCTGGGGGCGAACTTCTCCTTTGAGCACTGGGAGGCGTGGGTCGCCTGCCTCGGCGCCCTGATCGTGCTGTTCGTGCTCTACAACCTCATCCACAGTGGGATCGGCCGCTCCATGCGGGCCGCCCGTGACGATGAGATCGCCGCCGCGCTGTGCGGGCTGCGCGTCGGCCCCACCCACACCCTCGCCTTCGTGGTCTCGGCCGGCTGTGCCGGCCTCGGCGGCGGCCTGCTCGCCGTCGTCAACGAGCTCGCCCAGCCCGGCGCCTTCCCTCTAGCGCTGTCGCTCTCGCTCCTGACCGGGGTGGTGCTGGGAGGGCTCGGTTCGCTCGCTGGCGCGGTCTGGGGAGCCGCCCTGCTCGTGTTCCTGCCCAGCTGGACGACCGACCTCGGTCACGCCTTCTCGCTTTCGAACCAGGTCGCCTTCAACCTCCCCCTCGCCATCTACGGGATCGTGCTGATCGTGGCCATGCTGGCCTGGCCGAGTGGGATCCAGGGCGGCGTCCGCGCCATCGCGGGGCTCGTGCGAAGCCGCTTTGCCGCCCGCTCCCAGCCGGCTGAGGTGGCTCCCGAGAGCCAGGGCTAGCCGGCGGCCCCCAGCCCCAGCAGGGCCGCCTCCACCTGCCGCAGGCGCTGCCAGTCGCCGCGGATCCCGATCGCCACGTCGTTGTAGAGGAAGGCCTCGGCGAGCCGGACGATGGCGTAGGCCAGCGCGGTGGATTCGGTCGGCGGGATGTACGTGCCGTCGGCGACCTCGCGCTCGATCAACCCCCTCACCGCCGCCACCGCCCTCGGCTGTACGGGCCCTCCACTTGAGGTGAGCATCCGCAGGGCACCATCGCGTTCCTGCTCGAGCAGAGCGCGGAGCGCGGGCGAGGAAGCGAGGCGGCGGTTCACGCCGTCGAACACCTCCAGCAGGCCCGGGGCGCCGCGGAGGCGGATGCGCCGCCGTTCTGCCGCCACGAGCTGCTCGAGCTCCTGGGCCACGATCTCGCCCAGCAGCGCTTCGCGGGAGCCGAACCAGCGGTAGATGGTGGCCCGCCCCAGCCCCAGCCGCCGAGCGATCACCGTCAGGTCAACGCGCTCACCGTGCACATACTGATTCCGAGCCAGCCGCAGCACATCGGCGCGTGACGCGGTGGCGGGACGCCCTCGGCGGGCCGGAGGGGTTTGGTTCTCTGGATGCGCCCGAACGGCCATGGCATCAATCTAGTGTTTGAGACGTAGAGTGCAACCCGTAACAAAATTAACCTTGACCCCGGCGCGGCCAGCATGGTATTCCGGAGCCTCCACACCCCCGGGAAGGAGGAGAGGTGAATTCGCCTGGCAAGAGAAGGCTGAGGTCGGCGTCGCTCGCCGTGATCGTTGCGGTGGCCGTGGCCGCCTGTGGCTCGTCGAGCGGCGGGAGCAGCAGCGCTCCCGGTGTGACCTCGAGCAGTATCACGTTCGGTACCCACCAACCGCTGACCGGCCCCGCGGCGCCCGGCTATAGCGAGATCGCCCCCGCCTCGCAGGCGTTCTTCGACTACGTGAACGCCCACGGCGGCGTGTTCGGCCGCAAGATCCACCTGATCATCAAGGACGATGCCTACAACCCGACGAACACGGTCACCGTCGTGCACCAGCTGGTGCTCCAGAGCCACGTGTTCGGGATCTTCGAGGGTCTCGGAACGCCCACCCATACGAAGGTCGTGGGCTTTTTGAACGCCTCCAAGGTGCCCGACATCTTCATCGCCTCGGGCTGCCCGTGCTGGGACAACGGGACATCTCAGCCCTACTCGTTCGGGTGGCAGCCCAACTACACAATCGAGGGCAAGATCCTGGGCCAGTACATCAAGCAGCACTTCGCGGGCCAGAAGGTCGGCGTTCTCTATCAGGACGATGACTTTGGGCAGGGAGGCCTGGCCGGGATCGCCGACGAGGTGCCGGCCGCAGACATCGTGTCCAAGCAGCCCTATCAGCCGGGAGTCACGACGCTCGCCGCGCAGGTCACGGCGATCAAGTCCTCCGGGGCCAAGGTGATGGTCGACTTCACCGTCCCCATCTACACGGCCATTGCCCAGCTGACCGCGTTCACGTTGCACTACACGCCGCAGCTCGTCGTCTCAAGCGTGGGTATCGATCCGACCACCGTGGGCGGCCTGCTCAAGACGATCTCGAAGGGCAAGGCGTCGGGCACAGCGCTGATCGAGGGGGCGATCACCGACGGCTACCTGCCCTCGTCGTCCGACACCTCGAACCCGTGGATCCAGCTGTTCATGAAGATCCACGCCCAGTACGACGCGAGCGCCCCGTTCGACGGCAACGTCGAGTACGGGATGGCCAACGCCTACACGCTCGTCCAGGCTCTCCAGGCGGCGGGTAAGAACCTGACCCGGCAGGACCTGGTCAACGCGATCAACAATGATGGGGCGTCCTGGAAGGGACCGGGACTGGTCCCCTTCCGCTACTCCAAGACCGAGCACGGCGGCTACGGCGGGGCCGAAATGGGACGAATCCAAGGCGGGAAGATCGTCCTCTTCGGTGGACCGTTGACCACCGACCCCACCGCCGGAAGCCCGATCACCCCGTATTCGGGAACTCAGCCGGCTCCGCCGGCCAGCGGGATTCCCGGCAGCTGATGTCCTTGTGGCTGGGCGCCGCCCGCGAGGTGGCGCCCAGCCGCGGGTAGCTAACCCCCGGGGCGCGCCTCCAGCGGGCCACAACGAACGCAGCGCGCCGTCCAGCCCAGCGGCAGCACCTGCACGACCAGCTTGCGTCCGCACATGGCGCAGTACCGAGGCGGATCCGTAGCCGCCCGCCGGGCTCGGCATTCCGAATGCTCACCGGAGGCCAGTGGCTCACCGCAGCCGTCGCAGTGACGCACCGTGGTCGAGGTCCCGGCTTGAGTCAAATGGTCTCCGAGAGAGCCCTCACCGGCATCGAGAGCTCGTCCAGGAGCGCCAGGTCCTCGGCCGGGTCTCGCCCCAGCGTCGTGAGATAGTTGCCGACGATCATCGCGTTGATGCCGCCGAGCACACCCTGGCGCGTGCCGAGGTCGCCGAGCGTCAGCTCCCGACCACCGGCGAAGCGGAGAATGGTGCGGGGCAGGGCGAGCCGGAAGGCCGCAATCACGCGCAGTGCGTCCTGGGCCGGGACAGGTGGCAGCCCAGCGAACGGGGTCCCCGGGCGGGGGTCGAGGAAGTTGAGCGGCACTTCATCGGGGGCCAGGGAGGCGAGCTGGGCGGCGAACTCGGCCCGCTGGGGCAATGACTCGCCCATCCCGATGATCCCCCCGCAGCACACCTCCATGCCTTGCCTGCGGACGAGCTGGAGGGTCTGGAAGCGCTCGTCCCAGGTATGCGTGGTGGCGACGTGGGGGAAGTAGGAGCGCGCAGTCTCGAGGTTGTGGTTGTAGCGGTGCACCCCCAGCTCGGCGAGCTCCTCGGCCTGGACTTCGCTGAGGATGCCGAGCGAGCAGGCTACGTTGATCTCGACAGCGTCGTGAATGGCCCTGACGGCGTCGCCCACCTGCGCCATCAAACGGGCGTCCGGCCCCCGAACGGCAGCCACGAGGCAGAACTCGGTGGCTCCGGTCTCGGCGGTCTGGCGCGCCGCCTCGACGAGCGACGGGATGTCGAGCCGCACGGCGCGAACCGGCGTCTCGAAGCGCCCGGACTGGGCGCAGAAATGACAGTCCTCCGGGCAGCCTCCCGTCTTGATCGACACGATGCCCTCGACCTCGACTTCAGGCCCGCACCACCGCATGCGCACCTCGTGGGCAAGCTGAAGGACGTCCGGGACAGCCTCGTCGGGCAGGCGGAGGACCTCCAGAATCTGGTCCTCGGAAAGCCCGCTTCCCTCCGTGAGCACCTGCTCGCGCGCCAGCTCCAGTATTTGGGACGGGTTCACGCGCCGCAGTCTCTCAAAAGAAGTGACGCCCGAGTTTTCCGAGACTGGTAGGAATTGACGCCGCGGGCCGTGCGGGCGGCCTATGACACCAGGCGGGAGGAGCAGCATGAGAGGCAGGGGTTTGTCGAGCTTTCCGGCGGCCGTATCGGTCGCCGCGGTGTTGATTCTGGGCGCGAGCGTGTTCGCGGCCGCGACCTCGGCCAAAACGAAGGCCCGGCGGATTGGCCCCCGACACCTGGTCCGGATCATGACCCTGTCCACCCGCGCCGACCTGGTCTCAGGCGGCGAGGCGCTGACGCAGATCATCCTCCCCCCGGGAGCCAAGGCCTCCAAGGTAAAGGTGACGCTCGGCAAGGCCACCGTCACGCGCGAGTTCGCCGTTCGCGCTAACGGCAAGTTCGAGGGCCTCGTCACCGGCCTGCGCGACGGGACCAACGTGCTCAAGGCGGTCATGCCCGACGGCTATGGCGCCCGCCTGACGATCACCAACCATCCCATTGGTGGGCCGGTGTTCTCTGGCCCCCAGATCCAGCCCTGGCTCTGTCAGAGCGGCGCCACCGACAAGCAGTGCGACCAGGCCCCCACCTATGCCTACTACTACGTCCCCGCAGGTCAATCGAGCGTGGGCTCCAACGGCGCCGGCCAGGGGGACGTCAATGCCTTCCAGTCCTACGATCCCAGCAACCCGCCGCCGGCCTCCGCCATCGCCACCACGACGACCACTGACGGCGTAACGGTCCCGTTCATCATCCGCCAGGAGACCGGCTACATGGACCGCGACCAATACACGATCGCCACCCTGTGGCAGCCCGGTAAGCCATGGCAGCCGTGGGCGCCCCAATCCCAGTACAACGGGCGCCTGGTCATCACGCACGGCGCCAGCTGCGACACCACGTACGGCACGGGCACAGCCCCCGACGTGCAGGACCAGAAAGTCCTTGGCGCCGGCTTCATCGTCATGTCGACCGCGCTCGACAACGCGGGGCACAACTGCAACCTGCTCACCGAGGCTGAGTCGCTGGAGATGGGCAAGGAGTGGGTGGTCGACCACTACGGCGAGATCAAGTGGACGATCGGCTCGGGCTGCTCAGGTGGGTCACTCGTCCAGCAGCAGGTGGCCAACGCCTACCCCGGGATCTACCAGGGCATCACTCCCCAGTGCAGCTTCACCGATGCCTGGTCATCGTCCATGGAGTACGAGGACTACTACATGCTCCTCAATTACTTCGAGACCAAGGACCAGCAGGACCTGTGGGGACCGACGCAAATCGACGCCGTGATCCAACACCCCAACCCGGCCAACCCCCTCACCTTCACCACGGCGATCCCCAACTCCGGCAAAGCCGATCGCGACTGTCCCGACGTCCCGGCCTCAGATGTCTGGAGCCCCAGCAATCCCCACGGCGTGCGCTGCACGCTTGAGGACTACATGGTCAACATGTTCGGGCGCGATCCCTCCACCGGGTACGCCAACGTGCCGTTCAGCAACGTCGGCATCCAGTACGGGCTGAGCGCCCTCGAGGCCGGGCAGATCACCCCGCAGCAGTTCGCGGATCTGAACGCCCATCTGGGCGGGCTCGATACCAACGGCGACCTCTCGCCGACCCGGCAGAGCGGCCAGACGATCGCCTTCGACCGCGTCTACCGGGATGGCGGAGTCGACACGGCCTCGAACCTCAACCAGGTCGCGATCATCGACCTGCGCGGGCCCGACGAGGGTTCCTTCCACGACGTCTACCGGACCTATGCACTGCGTGACCGGCTGCTCCAGGACTTCGGCACCGCCGCCAACCAGGTCCTCTGGCAGGGCCCGACCCCGCTGATCGGCGACGCGAGCTTCGCCGACGACGCCATCTTTGCCATGGACGGCTGGCTGTCCAAGGTCTACGCCGACCACCGCAGCGTTCCCCTCTCGGAGAAGATCATCCAGGACAAGCCGTCCACGCTGACCGACCGCTGCACCGACGGCAACGGCAATGACATCTCCCAGAGCGTGTGCCAGAACGTCGTGCAGGCCTACGGCACCCCGCGCTTCGGAGCCGGCGAGCCGCACACCGACGACGTCCTCGACTGCCAGCTGCAGCCGCTCAACCGCGCCTCCTATCTGCCCGTCACCTTCACCGACGCGCAGTGGCAGGAGCTGGAGCAGGCGTTCCCCACCGGGGTGTGCGACTACTCCAAGCCCGGAGTCGGACAGGGGCCAACGACGCCGTGGATGACCTACCAGGACCAGCACGGCAACGTCATCTACGGCGGCCGCCCGATGGGCCCGGCGCCCAAGTCGGTGCCCTTCGGACCCCGGGTGCGATCCGCCAAGGCCCACCGCAAGCGTCGACGTAGACGCGCCGTCAAACCCGCGTTTACCGGCTAGGGCTGGGCGTACTCGACCTGTCGCAGCACCCGGGCCGGCGCGCCGGCGGCGATCGAGTAAGCGGGGATGTTGGTGGTAACCACCGAGTTGGCTCCGATCACGCTCCGGCGGCCGATCGTGACACCGCTGGTGACGACCACGTTGGCCCCGCACCACACGTTGTCCTCGATCCGGGTCGGGCCGCGGCTCGTGAAGCCCTGCCACGGGACTGGGCGGCCCGGGTCGTCGAAGCGGTGGTTGGCGTCGGTCACGAAGCAGCCGTTGGCGAACATGCAGTGATCGCCGATCTCGACCAGCTCCAGGGCGGCGATCATCACCGCGATGTTGAGGAAGGCCCCGGCGCCGATCCGGATCCGCGCTGAGCCTGGCCCGGTGAGCCAGACGTTCGGCTCGAGCAGCGCCTGCGGGCCGACCTCGAGACGGCCCTCGTGGAACATCTCGAGCACGTTGCCGTGGATCGGCCAGCGCGCGAAGGCCTGCCGGCGCAGGAACTCATAATGAATCCGGGCCCGGTTCCAGGGCAGCGAGTTCCGCTCATACCACCGCCACTTCTGCGCCCACAGGCGAGCCGCCGCAAGGTCCATGGCCCGCGAGCCTAACGGCGGGGCTGGATCGCTTCGTGCGCCCCCGCCACCCGGCGGTCTCAGCCCGCGGCCGCCGCCACCCGGCGGCGCGGCGTCGAGCGGCGGCGCGGCCGGGCCGGTGCCTTGCGGCTCTCACCCAGCACCTTGGCCAGGAACTGCCCGGTGTAGGAGCGCGCGACCGCCGCCACCTGCTCAGGCGTCCCGGTCGCAATCAGCTCGCCCCCCTCATCGCCGCCCTCAGGTCCCAGGTCGATCAGCCGGTCGGCAACCTTGATCACGTCAAGGTTGTGCTCGATCACGACCACCGTGTTGCCCGCGTCGACCAGCCGCTGCAACACCTCCAGCAACCTCTGGATGTCGGCGAAGTGCAGTCCGGTGGTCGGCTCGTCGAGGATGTAGAGCGTCCGCCCGGTCGCCACCTTGGAGAGCTCGGAGGCCAGCTTGACCCGCTGGGCCTCGCCGCCCGAGAGCGTGGTCGCCGGCTGCCCGAGCCGCATGTACCCGAGGCCGACATCGTTGAGGGCCTCCACCCGGCGGCGGATCTTGGGGATGTGGGCGAAGAACTCGAGCGCCTCCTCGACCGGCATCTCGAGCACGTCGGCGATCGTCTTGCCCTTGAAGCGAACCTCGAGGGTCTCCCGGTTGTAGCGCTTGCCATGGCACTGCTCGCAGGGGACGTAGACGTCGGGCAGGAAGTGCATCTCGATCTTGATCTGGCCGTCGCCCCGGCACACCTCGCACCGGCCGCCCTTGACGTTGAAGGAGAACCGGCCCGGCTTGTAGCCCCGCGCCCGCGCCTCCTGGGTCTTCGAGAAGAGCTCGCGGATCTGGTCGAACAGCCCGATATAGGTGGCCGGGTTGGAGCGCGGGGTGCGGCCGATCGGAGACTGGTCGACCGAGATGACCTTGTCGAGCTGATCGAGCCCGCTGATCCGGCGGTGGGCGCCGGCCCGCTGGCGCGTCCGGTGCAGCCGGTTCGAGACCGCCTTGTAGAGGACCTCGTTGACCAGGGTCGACTTTCCCGACCCGGACACCCCGGTGACACAGCAGAACACCCCGAGCGGGACCTTGACGTTGATCTTGCGCAGGTTGTGCTCGGACGCGCCCTCGATCTCGACGTATCCGCTCGGCCGCCGCCGGCGGGCCGGGATGTCGATCTGCCGGGTCCCGGCCAGGAACTGGCCGGTCAGCGACTCCGGCACCCGGGCCAGCTCGTCCGCCGTCCCCTCGGCGACCACATGGCCACCGTGCTCCCCGGCCCCGGGCCCCATGTCGATCAGGTGGTTGGCCGCCCGCATGGTCCCCTCGTCGTGCTCAACCACGAGCACGGTGTTCCCGAGGTCCCGCAGGCGCTCGAGCGTCACGATCAGCTTCTCGTTGTCACGCTGGTGGAGCCCAATCGACGGCTCGTCGAGGATGTAGAGGACCCCAACGAGCGAGGAGCCGATCTGGGTGGCCAGCCTGATCCGCTGGGCTTCGCCGCCTGACAGCGTCGAGGCCGCGCGCTCCATCGACAGGTAGCCCACACCCACGTTGTCCAGGAACTGGAGTCGCTCCTCGATCTCCCGCAGGACGAGACGGGCGATCCGTCGGTCGTGCTCGGTGAGCTCGAGCCCGCGGATCCACTCGAGTGCGCGGCGCGCCGACAGGCCCGTGAACTCGTGAATCGGCGTCCCGCCGACCAGGACCGCCCGCGACTCGGGGCGCAGGCGCGCTCCGTGGCACTCCGGACACGGGCGCAGCGTCATGTACTCCTCGATCTTCTCGCGCGTGAATTCGGAGTCGGTGTCCCGGTAGCGGCGCTCGAGGTTGGGCACGATGCCCTCGAAGGTGGTGGCGTAGGAACGGCGACGGCCGAACCGGTTGCGGTAGGACACCTGGACCCGGTCGCCGTTGGTCCCGTGAAGGAAGAAGTCCTGGGCCGACTCGGTGAGCTCATCCCACGGCGTCTCGAGATCGACCTCGTAGCGCTCGGCGATGGCCTGGATCAGCTGGTCGTAGTACTCCGAGGCGCTGGCCGCCCAGGGCGCGATCGCCCCCTCCCCGATCGACAGCGTCGGATCCGGCACCACCAGCTCAGGGTCGATCTCCATCTGCGAGCCCAGTCCCGTGCAGCGTGGGCAGGCGCCGTGGGGGGAGTTGAAGCTGAAGATACGGGGCTCGAGCTCGACCAGGCTCGGGCCGTGGACCGGGCAGGCGAACTTCTCCGAATAGGTCTGGATCTCGCCTGAGTCGACGAGCTCGACCTCAACCAGGCCGTCGGCCAGCGCCACCGCCGTCTCGATCGAATCGGCCAGCCGCTTGCGCAGCTCGCCCTTCATGACCAGGCGGTCGACGACCACGGCAATGTCGTGCTTGAACTTCTTGTCGAGCACGATCTCCTCGTCGAGGCGCCGGAGCTCGCCGTCGACCTTGACTCGGCTGAAGCCCTCCCCGCGCAGCTCCTCGAGCTGCTTGCCGTACTCCCCCTTACGCCCCCGCACGATCGGAGCCAGGACCATGAACCGGGTGCCCTCGGGGAGCTCCATGACCTGGTCGATGATCTGCTCGGCCGACTGACCGGTGATCGGCCGCCCGCAGATGTGGCAGTGGGGATGCCCGACCCGAGCCCAGAGCAGGCGCAGGTAGTCGTAAATCTCGGTGACCGTCCCCACCGTCGAGCGGGGGTTGCGGCTCGTCGTCTTCTGGTCGATCGAGATGGCCGGGGATAGGCCCTCGATCGAGTCGACGTCCGGCTTGTCCATCTGACCCAGGAACTGGCGCGCGTAGGCCGAGAGCGATTCGACGTAGCGGCGCTGCCCCTCGGCATAGATCGTGTCGAAGGCCAGCGACGACTTGCCGGACCCCGAAAGTCCAGTGATTACGGTCAGCGAGTCCCGAGGAATCGCCACCGTTACGTCCTTGAGGTTGTGCTCCCGGGCGCCCGAGACGACCAGTTGATTCACGACTTCGAGTCTAGACGAGCGAACAGACGTTCCCGTAGCGACTTGGCCGGAGTTTGCGGCCTTCAACTGCCGATCGACGCGTAGACCTCGTCGAGCAGCGCCGACTGGTCTGAGAGCTCGTAGTTGTCCTGCAGATACCGATCGACCTCGTCCCTGGGGGCTCCGTTCAGAGCCATGTTGAGCGCCACCAGTCGCGCCCCCTCGAGGTTGGAGTCCTCGGCATGGGTCGCGTCGGCGATCACGGCATCGGGCGTTGGCTCGTCGGCGGGAGGGCTGAGCGCGGTGTCCGCGGCGCGGGCGGCGTCCGGATCCTCCTCATCGGCGGTGGCCAGATCGAGATCGTCCTCCAGCGGCGCTCCCACCGGCTCATCGCGGCGGGCGGCCACGGGCTTCGCGGGCTCCGGCTCCCCCAAGCGCTGCTCCAGTTGCCCCAAGTCATCCCGCAGGCTGTCCAGCGAGTTGCGGATTGAGCCCAGCAGAGCCTGGACGTCGCTGCGCGCTTCGCTGCGCACGACGCTGGCGCGCTCCTCGGCCTCCCCCCGGATCCGCTCGGCCTCGGCCTCAGCCTCGGCCCGGATTTCCGCCGCCGAGGTCTCGGCCACCTCGATGATCGCCCGCACCCGGTCACCGGCCGCGCCGGCCAGCGAGTCCTTGGCGGTGTTGCGTCGTGCCGAAGGCATCTGCGGCTGTTCAGCCTACCGGCGCCTGACTCTCGGCGATGGCCTGATCGAGCTCACGCTTGAGGTCCCGGATCTCGTCCCGGAGCTTGGCCGCGTACTCGAAGCGCAGGTCCTCCGCCGCCTCGAGCATCTCCTCCTCCAGCTCGACGATCGTCTTCTCGATCTCCGCGGGAGACATCCCGCTGGCCGTCGTCCGGCGCCGGCGGCGCAGGCGCGGCACCTTGGACTCGGACTGAAGGAACTCGGCGATATCGGAGATCCCCTTGACGATCGTCTCCGGCGTGATGCCGTGCTCCTGGTTGTACTGGCGCTGAATCTCACGGCGACGGTCAGTTTCATCGATCGCCGCCCGCATCGCCGCCGTCTCCTTGTCGGCGTACATGAGGACCTTGCCCTCGATGTTGCGGGCCGCCCGCCCGATGGTCTGAATGAGCGATGTTTCGCCGCGGAGAAAGCCTTCCTTGTCGGCGTCGAGGATGGCCACCAGCGAGACCTCAGGCAGGTCGAGCCCCTCACGCAGGAGGTTGACTCCGACGAGCACGTCGAACTGCCCGAGGCGGAGCTCGCGGATGATCTGGATCCGCTCCAGGGTGTCGATCTCCGAGTGCAGATAGCGGACCTTGAAGCCCATCTCGAGCAGGTAATCCGTCAGGTCCTCGGCCATCTTCTTGGTCAGCGTGGTGACCAGCGTGCGCTCGTCGCGGTCTACCCGGCCCCGGATCTCGTTCATCAGATCGTCGATCTGGTTGCGCGTCTCCCGGACCTCGACCTCCGGGTCGACGATCCCCGTCGGCCGCACGATCTGCTCGACGATCCGCTCCGAGGTCCGGCGCTCGTACTCGCCCGGGGTCGCCGACACGAACACCATCTGCGGCGTGATCGAGAGGAACTCCTGAAAGGTCTGCGGCCGGTTGTCGAGCGCTGAGGGGAGACGGAACCCGTAGTCGACGAGCGTCTGCTTGCGGGAGCGGTCCCCCTCGTACATGCCTCCGATCTGCGGCACCGTCTGGTGGGACTCGTCGATAAAGCAGACGAAGTCGTCAGGAAAGTAGTCGAGCAGGCAGTAGGGCCGCGAGCCCGGCGCGCGGCCGTCGAGGATCCGGGAGTAGTTCTCGATCCCGGAGCAGAAGCCGAGCTCACGGAGCATCTCCATGTCGTACTGGGTCCGCTGGCGCAGGCGATGGGATTCGAGCAGCTTGCCCTGAGCCTCGAGCTCCGCGCAGCGGGCATTGAGCTCACGGCCGATCTCGGCCACCGAGTCCTCGATCATCCCCTCGCGCACGTTGTAGTGCGAGGCCGGCCAGATGCCGATGTGCTCGATGTCCTCCTGGAGGATCTCGCCGGTCAACGGGTCGAACTCCTGGAGCTGCTCGACCTCGTCGCCGAACAGCACGACCCGGTAGGCGGTCTCGGCGTAGGCGGGGAACACCTCGAGCGTTTCCCCACGGACCCGGAAGGTGCCGCGGGAGATCGCGGTGTCGTTGCGGGTGTACTGGATCGAGACCAGCTTGCGCAGGAGCCGGTCGCGGTCGACGAACTCCCCCTTGCGCAGCGTCTGCAGGTTCTCGTCGTAGGTCTGCGGCGAGCCCAGACCGTAGATGCAGGAGACGCTGGCGACGATCAGGACGTCGCGCCGGGCGAACAGCGCCGCCGTGGCCGAGTGGCGCAGCCGGTCGATCTCCTGATTGATGGCCGAGTCCTTCTCGATGTAGAGGTCCTTGCTGGGAACGTAGGCCTCGGGCTGGTAGTAGTCGTAGTAGGAGACGAAGTACTCAACTGCGTTATTGGGGAAGTAGGTCCGGAACTCGTTGCAGAGCTGGGCCGCCAGCGTCTTGTTGTGGGCGATCACGAGGGCCGGCTTCTGGACCGCCTCGACCACCCCCGCCATCGCCATCGTCTTGCCCGTTCCGGTGGCCCCGAGCAGCGTCAGCCCCCGCTCCCCGGCCAGGACTCCCTCGGCCAGCGAGGCGATCGCCTGGGGCTGGTCAGCGGTCGGCGTATAGGCAGCATCGAGCTCGAATTTCGGCACATATTCAGCGTAGCGGCGGGGTCGGTCCCGGACCGTCTGAATGCGGTCAGAAACCGGCCGCGGAACAGAACGGCCCCCGCCCCGCTGTCGTACCGGGGAGCGGGGGCCGTCTGTCGGCCCGCGTGCCCCCGGGGCTTACAGGGACCCGCGGAGGCGGATGCATCCGCCCCCATTCAGACGCTCGCCGGGCCGGAAACCTTCCGGAGAGACCTCTCAGGAGTAACCGAGCTCCGAGGGGTAGGTCTGGCGATAGCGCTTCTGGGCGTCCAGGACCTTGGCCACGTACGCCTGGGTCTGCGGGAAGGGGATCTCACTGACGGTCAGCGGACGGCCTTGTTGCCGCTCGAACACCAGCCAGTGGTCGACGTTTGTCGTCCCGCCGTTGTACGCGGCCAGGGCCGGCACCTCCTCCCCCTTGTAAAGGTCGAGGAGGTAGCGCAGGTAGTAGCTGCCATAAGCGATGTTGACCTGAGGGGTGCCCAGGTCCGCCACCGTGAACGTCGTTGCCCCAGAGCGCCGGGCCAGGAACTCGGCCGTCTGGGGCAGGATCTGCATGAGCCCCTCCGCCCCCGCCGATGACGGCCGCGGGTCAAACTTCGTCTCGGCATAGATCACAGCGGCGATCAGCGCCGGGTCGAGGTGCTTCTCGGCCGCCTGCTGGCGAATCACGTCCGAGTAGGACAGCGGAAGCGTCAGGTCATTGACCGCCCGGCGGAAGAGCGGCAGCGCCAGGACGATCACGAGCACGAGAGCGCCGATCCCAATGAAGCTGGCCAGCGCGCGCCGGCGTCGCCGCACCACCGTGCGGTGCCGGCCGGTCCGGCGGCGTGCGGTGACAGTGGCGGCGGGCGGGCTCATCGTTCAAGCATCTCAAGGATCTCCGACAGCTTCGCGTCCAGCTCGCCGATGCTGCCGTCGTTAACGACCACGTACGTCGCACGTTGCGCCTTTTCCTGCTGGGCCAACTGCCGCGAGCCACGTTCGGCCAGCGCCTCGTGGCCCCGGGCCCCGGCCCGCTCCGCCCGAAGCTCCTCGTCGGCGATGACCGCGATCGTCGCGTCAAACGCGCCCTCCATCCCACTCTCAAACAGGAGTGGCACCTCGACGACCGCGGCCCTCGGAGATTCGACTCGGTGGTCGAGCCCCTCGCGCCACTCGGCCATGCGCCTGCCGACCAGCGGCCACAGGAGCTCCTCGAGCCAGGCTCGGTCCTCGGGGCGCGTGAAGGCAGCCCGCGCCACGGCGCTCCGATCGACGCTGCCCCCCGGCGCCACCGATTCACCAAAACGCTCGACCACCGCGTCCCGAACCTCGTCGGTCTCATAGAGGTCGTGCACGACCTGGTCGGTGGAGAGAGTTTCCGCCCCCAGTCGCTCCAAGGCCGCCAACACCGTGGATTTCCCGGCCCCGATCCCGCCGGTCAGCCCGACGAACGGAACCGTCAGGCCGACTCGCTGTCGTCAGCCCCCGGCTCCGCCTCAGCTTCCGGCTCCTCGGGCGCTTCGAAGCCCTGTTCAGGCGCCTGAGCCACCTCCGCGTCGCCAGCAGGAGCCGCCTCAGCCGCGGGCTCTTCCTCGGCAGGGGCAACGGCCTCGGGCTCGGCGGGAGCCTCCTCCTCGGCGGTGACTGAGTCGGAGGACACGTCTGACGAGGTGTCCGCTCGCGGACCTCCGTCAGCCTCGCTGCCCTCCTGAGCGGGCGTCGCGGACACATCGTCAGGTGTGTCCTCAGACGAAGCGAACACATCCTCAGAGAGCCCCAGCTCAGGCACGTTGTCAAGGTCGCCCGCGTCGGCCGTGATCGGCCGCACCGGCAGCTCCTGCCCCTCGACGCGCTTGATGGAGAGCGAAAGCCGCCGCCGCTCGGAGTCGATCTCGAGAATCTTGACCCGCACCTCGTCCCCGGGCTGGATGATCTCCCGCGGATTCTCCACGTGGTGCTGGGCGAGCTCGGAGATGTGCACGAGCCCCTCGACCCCATCGAGGATCTCGACGAAGGCGCCGAAGGTGACTACCTTGGTCACGGCGCCCTCGAGCTCATCGCCGATGTTGTAGGTGTCGACGACCCGCTGCCACGGATCCTCCTGAGTCTGCTTGAGCCCGAGCGAGATCCGCTGGCGGTCGCGGTCGATGTCGAGCACCTTGACCGTCACCGTGTCGCCGATGTTGAGGATCTCCGATGGATGGTTGACGTGCGACCACGACAGCTCGGAGATGTGGATCAGCCCGTCGATCCCGTCGAGATCGACGAAGGCACCGAAGTCGACGATGTTCGAGATCGTGCCGTCCACCACCTGGCCGGGCTGGAGGCGATCGAGAATCCGCTCGCGGTCCTCCTTGCGCTGCTCCTCGAGCACGGCGCGCCGGGACAGGACGACGTTGTTGCGAGAGCGATTGAGCTCGATGACCTTGCACTCGATCGCCTGGCCCATGTACTCGTCGAGGTTGGGCACACGGCGGATGTCGACCAGCGAGGCGGGGAGGAAGCCACGCACCCCGAGGTCGATGATGAGTCCGCCCTTGACCACCTCGATGACGGTTCCGGTCACGGGGTCGCCGGAGTCGGCCGCGGCCTCGATCCGCCGCCACGCCCGCTCGAAGCGGGCGCGCTTCTTGGACAGGATCAGCCGGCCGTCCTGGTCCTCCTTGGTCAGGACGAGGGCATCCACCTCCTCGCCCAGCGAGACCTCCTCGCTGGGATCCACCGACTTGCGGATCGACAGCTCATTGGCCGGGATCACGCCCTCCGACTTGTAGCCGATGTCGACCAGGACCTCGTCGTTGTCGATGCGCACGACGTGCCCGGTGACCACATCCCCCTCCGTGAAGGGATGGATGGTGGCGTCGTAGTTGGGGACGACCTTCCCGTCGACCTCGAGCAGGAGGCCGTCGGAGCCCTCTACGACCTTGGCGTTGGGCTGCTCGTCGGTGGGCGTCAAAGTGGTTGTCGACGACATAGCGTTCGTCGCAGGATAGCCGCCGAACGCATACGTGGCGGCTCCCTATCATCAACTCGCCCATGCCGATCCGAGCCACCAAGCGTGGGGCTGAGCGCACGAAGCTGTCTGCCGACTGCGATGTCCTGATCTGCGGTGCCAGCTTCGCCGGTCTCGCGGTGGCGCGAGAGCTCGCCGGCAGCGGCGCCGAGGTGATGCTGATCGACCGCTACGAGATCGGCGAGCGCCAGACCTCGGCGTGCGGGATACCGACCCTTTGGCTCGAAGCACTCGGGCTTCAGGGAGCGCTCCAGCAGACGTTCGGCGAGCTCCTGATCCACACCCCGTACGCCTCGGTCAGCTACGACCTGCCGTGGACGTTCTCGACCTTCGACTACCGAAGCCTGTGCGCGCTCCTCGCCGAGCAGGGAGAGTTCGAATTCGAGACGGCCAAGGTCGAGGGCCGCAGCGCCTTCGCCGTCCACACCGACCGCGGCGACATCCAGGCGCCATTGATCGTCGATGCGCTCGGCTGGCGGCGCGTCCTGGGCCGGGGCGAGAACGTGCAGCCGCCTGACGCCTTGCTCTCACGCGGGCTCGAGGTTCATCCCTTCGGCTCCGGCGACGAGCTTGCGGTGTGGATAGACCGGCGCTACGTCCCCGCCGGCTACGGCTGGAGCTTCCCCGCCGCCGGCGAGCTCCGTATCGGCGTCGGCTCGTTCGATCCCCGCTTCCACGTCCGCGAGCCGACGGTCAGGCTGGCCGAGGATCTCCACGCGGACACCGTGCGCTATCAGGGGAACTGGATCCCCCACGCGCTGCGGGACGCCACCGAGGACGAGATCTTCTTCGCCGGTGACTCGGCCGGGCACTGCCTGCCCCTGACCGCCGAGGGGATCCGAACCGCGCTCTACTTCGGGCTGGCGTGCGGACGCGAGCTCCGGGCGGTGATCGGTGGCAAGCAGAGCCGTGCTCAGGCGCTCGCGCGCTACCACGCCTTCTCGGCCGGCCATGCCCTCCCCTACCGCTGGATGCTCAGGCTCCAGCGTCTGATCCCGCGAGTGCCCCCGCGCGTGCTCGGACCCTCACTGCGGGCGATCGACCAGCGGCGCTTCATCCACTGGGCCTTCGGCCACTACCTGGAAGTCGCTCACCCGCGCTTCGTCGCCGAGGCCGCCCGCGCCCCTCGGCCGCCGCTGACGAGCACCGTCCGGGCGTAGAAGGTCCAGTTGCCCCAGCTGTCGGTCGTTCGCAACACGACTCGATAGGACCCGGGACGACCGAAGCGATGCGTCGTCCGCCGCCCGCGGCCAGAGCCGCGGTCGCCAAAGAACCACTGGTAGGAGACGATCGACCCGTGCCCCGCTCGGGCGTGGGCGGTGAACGCGAGCCCACCCCGGGAGCCGGGAACGGTTGCGGTGCTGAAGGCCACCGAATCCGGCTTGGGCCGCGGCTCGCAGGCGCCGTCGGCATTGCTCCACTGCTCCTGGAGGTAGTAGTGGCCGCCGTTGATGGCCTCGTTCCAGGCCGTCGAACCCGCGCCGCCGATGGCCGGGCCGAAGGTGCTCAGGCAGAGATCGGCCATCTCCTCTCCGGTGTCCGGGTCGATCCAGGCGTTGCCCGACGGATCGGTGATCGTCTCATCCTGCTCGTGACTGATTGTCGAGAGCGCGGGATCGGCAGCTGAGTTGTTGGGCCGCGGGTTGTCTGACTGACAGTGCCCGGGGATCGCGTTGTAGGGGATCACCGCGTAGAGCACGAGGCCGTCGCTCGTCTGTGAGTGATAGCCGCAGTAGCCATTGGCGTCGCCCCCCAGGGCGCAGCTGGTGGAGCCCGAGTCCGAGCAGTCCCCGAACCCGTTCGGGGTGACGAGAAAGTAGATGTCGTTGGCGCTGGTGGGCATCCGGTGGGGCCGGATCACGTGCTCGATCTCCCGCTGGAGCTGGGCGTCGGTTAGGCACACCGTCCAACCCGGCCCGGTGGCCGGGGGTTCCTGGCAGCTATTGGGTGGCAGCGGGTCGGTGTCGAGCACCGAGCCGCCGAAGACCGATGCGTAGGTCGCCCGGCCGCTGCCGTCTTGGTACTGGCCGGTGAGCCCATAGACGCTGAAGGGACTGTGACTGGCCGCGGCGACGTTGCGCAGGAAGGTGACAATCAGCGACTCATAGCCCGGATCGAAGGTCAGCCCGGACCCCGCAGGCGCCCAGAAGATCACGTGGGTGCGGTTCCAGTGCAGGACCGGGCCGCCGCCGTAGGGCAGGTTCGCCAAGTGGGCGTCCGCCTCCCGGCTGATCCGTGCCACGTGAGCTCGGTGATCTGAGATCCGCCCGGTCTCTGGCCTGGCCTGCGCGGCGGCGCAGAACACGAGCACGGCCGCCAGCGCCGCTCCCCCCCGCCCCACGAATCTCACTTCGCGGCCAGCCAATCGCTCCCGATCCCGACGTCCACGGCCAGCGGAGGATCGAGCGTGAAAGCCCCGCCCATCTCGCGACTGGCCAGGTGCGAGACCTCGTCGGCCTCCTCGGCCGGACCCTCAAACAGGAGCTCGTCGTGGATCTGGAGGACCATCTGCGACCGCAGCCCCGCCTCCTTGAGCGCCGCGTCGCAGCGAACCATGGCCACCTTCATGATGTCGGCCGCGGTCCCCTGGATCACCATGTTGACCGCGAAGCGCTCCCCCTGCTTGCGCAGGTCCCAGCGCCGCGCCCGGAGCTCCGGGACCTGCCGGCGGCGCCCGAACAAGGTCGAGACATATCCGTGCTCGGTCCCCTGCTCGATGGTCGCCTCGATGAACCGCGCCACGGCCGGAAAGCCCGCCATGTAGCGCTGGATGAACTCGTCCGCCTCCTCTTGGGGAATGTCCAGCCGGTCGGCCATGCCCCAGGCCGAGAGCCCGTAGACGATGCCGTAATTGATCATCTTGGCCTTTGAACGCATACCTGGATCGATCTGCTCCGGTGTCACCCCAAACACACGACAGGCCGTCGCGGTGTGGACGTCTTCGCCTTTTTCGAAAATCTCCTTGAGCGCGCCCTCGTCCGCGATGTGGGCCAGGAGCCGGAGCTCGACCTGGGAATAGTCCGCGGAAACCAGGAGATCCCCGGGCTCGGCCACGAAGCAGGCGCGGATCTCGCGCCCCAGCTCGGTGCGGATGGGGATGTTCTGGAGGTTGGGGTTATTCGAGGAGAGCCGGCCCGTGGTCGCGGCGGTCTGGTTGAACGTCGTGTGGATCCGGTTGTTTGTGTCGACGAGCAGTGGGAGCGCGTCCAGATAGGTCTGGGCGAGCTTGGTCAGCTCGCGCCAGCGCTCGATCTTCTCGATCACCGGGTGCTCGGAGCGGATCGCCTGGAGCACGCGGGCGTCGGTCGAGTAGCCGGTCTTGCCCCGGCGCTTGCGCGACAGGCCCAGCTGGCCGAAGAGGACCTCCTCGAGCTGCTTGGGCGAGCCGAGGGTGAACTCGGTCCCGACAAGCTCGAAGATCTCCCGCTCCAGGGCATCGGCCTCCGACTTGACCCGGCTCGAGATCCGAGCCAGCCGCCCGGTATCGAGCTTCACCCCCACCTTCTCCAGGTCCCTGAGCAGGCGCACCAGCGGCAGCTCGACCTCGGTCATCAGGTCGGTCAGCCCGCGGCCGCGGATCTCCTCGCGCTGCCACTGGGCGAGCGCGGTCGCCAGCAGCGCATCCGCCCCGGCCTCATCGGGGACGTCGGCCGCCAGGCCCCGCTCCTCGGTGAGCTCCCGGAACGGGTAGGCGCGCCGAGCCGGCTCAAGCAGGTAGGCGCCGATCTCGGTGTCGTGGTGCAGCGTCTCGGGCACCTCGCCGAGCGACTTGGCGTCGTGGGCGATCACCGGCCGGTTCCCCAGCGCCCGGACCAGCTCCTCGGAGCTCGCCGCCTCTCCCACGAGCACCTGGTCCCGGTCCTCCTCGTGGAGTCCGAAGCGGTAGCTCGACTGCTCGGCGAACAGGGCATCTTCGGGCACCTCCGGCGCCCTCACCGCCACGGCGATCGGCCGCCCCGAGGTGTGCCGGTCGAGTTCCTCCAGGCTCGTCTCGCGTACCCGCGCCCTCAGCGCCCGCTCGGCGGCAGGCGCCGGCGCCGCCGCATCGGCCGAGCCCAGCGCCTCCTCGAGCCGGCGCAGCGGCTCGCGCAGCTCATACCGGCGGAAGGTGTCCCGGAGCTGTGAGCGGTCGGGCGCGGCGGACACGAACTCGGCCAGGTCGAGCGCGACCGGAATGTCGCGCTTGGCGGTGGCCAGCTGCTTGGACACCCGCGCGGCCTCGGCGTGCTCGATCAGGTTCTGCTTGCGCTTGGCGCCGCTGATCTCATCGACGCTGGCCAGGACGTTCTCCAGCGAGCCGAAGCGCTGAAGCAGCTCGGCCGCCGTCTTGTCGCCGATCCCCGGGACCCCGGGGATGTTGTCGCTGGTGTCGCCCTTCAGCCCGATGAAGTCGGGCACCAGTTCCGGGGGAATGCCGTAGCGGTCGATCACCCCCTCGCGGTCGTAGACCCGGGTATCGGTGATCCCGCGGGAGGTGGTCATGATCTTGACCCGCCCGTCGTCCACGAGCTGGTAGGCGTCCCGGTCGCCGGTCACCACCATCACGTCGATCGGCGGGTCGTGGTGTCGGGCCTGCTCGACGATCGAGGCGATCACGTCGTCGGCCTCGTAGCCCTCGACGGACAGGTTCTGATACCCGAAGGCCTCGACGAGCGGCGCCAGCGCCGGCCACTGCTCTTTGAGCAGGTCGGGCCGGCTCGAGCGCTGGGCCTTGTAGTCGGCGTAGATCTCACGTCGGCCCGTGTCGCCCTTGTCCCACAGCACCACCGTTGCCTTGGGGCCGTAGTCGGTGAGGATCTTGACCAGCATCGAGGCGAAGCCAAAGATCGCGTTCGTGGGCACACCCGTGGAGGTCGCAATCGACTCCGGCAGGGCGAAGAACGCCCGGTAGGCCAGGCTGTTGCCATCGATCAGGAAGAGCTCATCGGACATCCGTCTGTCAGGCTATCTGCCGCCGTGCCAGGAACACCAAGCGCTCAGTACAGCCTCACCCTCCGGGTCGAGATCGAGCATCGACCGGGAATGTTGGGCCAGGTGGCCAGCGCGATCGGCACCGCCGGCGGCACCATCGGGGCGATTGACCTGGTCCAGGTCGAGGGCGGGCACACGATCCGCGACATCACCGTCGACACCGCCGATCCGGCCGAATGGCCGCGTGTGACCGACGCGGTCAACGCCCTGCCGGGCGCCCGCGTGCTCGACGCCATCGATCGGACCCTGCAGCTACACGTGGGGGGAAAGATCGAGATGCAGAACAAGAGCCCGCTGAAGAACCGGGACGATCTCTCGATGGCCTATACGCCCGGCGTGGCCCGGGTGTGCGAGGTGATCCACGCCGATCCCGACCGCGCCTTTCAGTACACGATCAAGCGCAACACCGTGGCGGTCGTTTCCGACGGGACGGCGGTCCTCGGCCTGGGCGACATCGGCCCCCGCGCGGCCATGCCGGTGATGGAGGGCAAGGCGATGCTGTTCAAGGAGTTTGCCGGGGTCGACGCCTTCCCCATCTGCCTCGACACCCGCGACGTGGATGAGATCGTCGCCGTGGTCAAGGCCATCGCCCCGGGCTTCGGAGGGATCAACCTCGAGGACATCTCGGCTCCGCGGGCCTTCGAGATCGAGGACCGCCTGCGGGAGTCGTTGGACATCCCGGTCTTCCACGACGACCAGCACGGGACCGCCGTCGTCGTCCTGGCGGCGCTTTACAACGCGCTGAAGCTGACCGGCCGCCGGATGGAGGACCTGCGGATCGTCATCGTCGGGATGGGCGCCGCCGGCGTGGCCGTGACCCGAATCCTCATCTCGGCCGGCGCGCGGCACATCATCGGCGTCGACTCCCGGGGCGCGCTATCGGTGCAGCGTCCCGATTACCTCGACGGCTCGATGCCGCTGGTCAAGCGGAGGCTGTCCGAGGACACGAATTCCGAGCGCCGTTCGGGCTCACTGCTCGACGTCCTCGCCGGAGCCGATCTGTTCATCGGGCTCTCCGGTCCCGGCGTGCTGGACGCCGCCGAACTCTCTCGGATGGCCCCTGACCCGATCATCTTCGCCATGGCCAATCCGACGCCCGAGGTCTCCCCCGAGGCCGCCGCCCCCTACGCCCGGATCATGGCCACCGGGCGCTCGGACTATCCGAACCAGATCAACAACGTGCTCGCCTTCCCCGGGATCTTCCGCGGCGCCCTGGACGTCCGCGCGCCGGCGATCACCGAAGAGATGAAGATGGCCGCGGCGCGCGCGATCGCTTCGATCGTGCGCGACGACGAGCTGCGCGAGGACTACATCATCCCGTCAGTGTTCAACCGCGACGTCGCCCCGGCCGTCGCCGCCGCCGTGGCCGAGGAGGCCCGCGCCAGCGGCACCGCCGGGGCCGGCGCCGAGGTCGGCTACGGACAGACCGAGGAGTTCTGGGCGGTGCCCGGGCGGTAGCTGTCGCAGGTCTGTGACAAGACTGCGCCAAGACTGCGCCAAGTCGGCGAAAAGTGCGCGAAAAGTCGGCGAAAAACGGCCGGGCTGGGAAATGGGGTGGGAGGCTGTGCCATGGCCGCAGGAATGGCACGCCCACGACACACCCCTACCGCTTCAGCCGGCTCTTTCGTCTCCGCGACACATAGCGACACGCCGACGACACACCTCGTCGAGATTCTTGGGGTGAGTCGTCCCCGTGCCATCTCTGGCTCCCGCGAAGAGCGGATCGCCCAAATCGCTGGCTTCCAGCGCGGGCGCGTGGCCCACGCTCAGTTGCTCGCCGCCGGACTCGCCAACCGCACCATCTATCGCCTGGCCGCCCAGGGCCACCTTCGCCGAGAGCACCGCGGCGTCTACGCAGTGGGACACACCGCCCCCATCCCACTTGGCCCCGAGACCGCCGCCCTCCTCGCCTGCGGCGACCATGCCGTCCTGAGCCACTACACGGCGGCCCTCATCCACAAGCTGATTCCGCACGGGGACGGGCAGATCCACGTGACAATTCGGGGCCGTCACGGACCCGAGCCCACAGGCGTGAAGGTTCACCGCGCGACGACGCTCAATCGAGGCGAGGTCGACATCGTCGAAGCGCTGCCAATCACCTCCCCAGCCCGAACCATCTTCGACCTCGCCGCAACTGCGGACCTCGCCACGACGGAGCGCGCGGTGGAGGAGGCATTGACCCAGAAGAAAGTGACTGAGCGGGGGCTGCGCACGCTCGCCCGAAGGGTCCGCGGTCACCGCGGCGCGAAGCTCGTACCGGCCATCCTCGACGCCTACAAGGAGCCCGGAATCACCAAGTCCAAGGCCGAGCGTCGCTTCCGCGCCCTCCTCCGAGCCGCCCAGCTGCCCCAGCCGAAGACGAACTTCCCCTTCCGCGGCTACTCGCTGGATTGCTACTGGCCGGAGCTTGGCGTCGTCGTCGAGATCCAGGGCTACCAGTTTCACTCGAGCCGCAAGAAGTTCGAGCGTGACACCCGGAAGGCCGCCACGCTCACGGCGGCCGGCCTCACGGTCGCGTATGTCACGTGGCTCCAGATGGAGAACGAGCCCTACGCGGTTATCGCTCGCACCGCGCAGATGTTGGCCCTCGCTCAGGCGCGCCAGCAGGCCGCCTAGACGATCCGGTTCCGCAACACCCCGATTCCCTCGATCTCGAGCTCCACCTCATCCCCCACCGACAGCCAACGCTGATCGCCGTGCTCAAGGATGCAGCCGCGCCCGACGGTGCCGGACCCAATCACATCCCCGGGAACCAGCCCGGGTGTATTGCGCGCCGCGGCCTCCAGCAGGTCGTCCCAAGCAAAGAACATCCCGCCGGTGCTCGACTCGGTCCGGACCTCGCCGTTGACCCGCGCCACCGCGCGCATCGAAAGATCAGCCGGCAGTTCGTCCACCGACACGAGCACCGGACCCAACGACGTCGCGAAGTCCTTGCCCTTGGCCGGTCCCAGCCCCACCTGCATCTCCCGCGCCTGTAGATCCCGGGCCGACCAGTCGTTCATGATCGTGAAGCCCTCCGGGCGCCCGTCGGCACCAATCACACACGCCAGCTCCAGCTCGTAGTCCAGAGCCGCGGTATCAGAAGGCGCGGGCACCGAATCCCCGTCCCGGTACACGGCCGACGGGTTGGAGAAATAAAAGCGCGGGGCTTCGTACCAGGCCTCGGGCACGTCCCCGCGTCCGGTGACGGCGCGGGCGTTTCGCACATGCTCCTCGAAGGCCATGAAGTCCCGAATCGAGGGCGGACGGCCCTCTGGAAACACCCGCCTCATCGCTGAAACAAGGTCGACAAGACCACCTCGGTGACGGTCCTCGACACCCCGTCGGTGGCCCGGATCCGCTCCAGCACGGCCTCCAGATCCTTGGTGTCGTGGGCCATCACGTGCAGCAGGGCACTCGCCTCTCCGGCCACGGTGTGAGCGGAGACGACGCCCGCCTCGCGCTCGACCGACCGCTTGATCGCCTCGCCGGGCATCTTGCCCTCGCAGTAGAGATCGACGAACGCCTCGGCGTGCCAGCCGAAGGCCGGCGGATCGACGACCGCCGTATAGCCGAGGATCACCCCATCGTCCTCCAGCCGGTCGACACGGCGCTTGACCGCGGGCGCCGACAGGTGGACCCGCTGCCCGATGTCCTGGTAGGAGCGGCGGGCGTTCTCGCGGAGCAGCGCAACGATCACCTCGTCTGTGGCGTCCATAAACGGGTACGAAAGCTATCAGACACAACAAATCGCTATTGAGCGGGGCGCAAATTCAGCGGATCATTGTGTGCATGACTACCGAGACCCCCACGCTCACCACGCCGGAGCTGAACGACGTGATGCCGATCCACGGCATCGATCACCTCGAGCTGTTCGTCGGCAACGCGGCCCAGGCGGCCTACTACTACACGCGCGCGTTCGGCTTCACCGAGGTCGCCTACCGTGGCCTCGAGACCGGTACCCGTGACCACGTCTCCCACGTCCTTGAGCAGGGACGCATCCGGCTCGTCCTCACCGGCACCCTGACCGGCGATGACGGAATCGGCGAGCACCACCGGCGCCACGGAGACGGCGTCCACTCGATCGCCCTGAGCGTCCCCGACGCCGCGGCAGCCTACGAGCACGCGGTCGCCCATGGAGCCCGGGGGATCGACACCCCGTACGAGATCAGCGACGAGCACGGGACGGTCAAGCTCGCGTCGATCGAGACCTACGGCGAAACCCGCCACACCTTCGTCGAGCGCGCCGGCTACGCCGGCGCTTTCCTGCCCGGCTTCGAAACTCGCGCCGCCAAGCCCGCCGCAGGCCCCGACGGGCTGTTCGTCGGGATCGACCACGTCGTCGGCAACGTGCCGCTCGGGCACATGGAGGAGTGGGTCCATTACTACGAGCGCGTCTTCGGGATGACCGAGATGATCCATTTCTCCGACGAGGAGATCTCGACCGAATACTCGGCCCTCATGTCGAAGGTGGTCACGGACGGCAGCGGCCGGGTCAAGTTCCCCATCAACGAGCCGGCCGAGGGCAAGAAGAAGTCTCAGATCGACGAGTACCTCGACTTCTACCGCGGCCCCGGTGTCCAGCACATCGCCCTCTCGACCACGAACATCGTGCGCACCGTCGATGAGCTGAAGACCCGCGGCGTTGAGTTCCTCCCCATCCCGGAGTCCTATTACCACGAGGTCCCGGAGCGGGTGGGCGAGATCGAGGAGGACCTGGCCGACCTGAGCCGTCTGGGCATCCTCGTCGACCGCGACGACGAGGGCTACCTGCTCCAGATCTTCTCCAAGCCGGTGGGTGACCGCCCGACCCTGTTCTTCGAGGTGATCGAGCGCCACGGCGCCCGCGGCTTCGGTGACGGCAACTTCAAGGCCCTGTTCGAGGCGCTGGAGCGCGAGCAGGAGCGGAGAGGGAACCTCTAGTGCGCTACGAAGCGCGCGGCAGCGTGCCCAAGAAGCGCCACGTGGCGTTTCGTGACAACGGCACCCTGCTCACCGAAGAGGTGATGGGGTTCGAGGGCTTCTCCGGCAACGAGTCGATCCTCTACCACCTGCAGACCCCGTGCCGGGTCACCGAGCTCGGCGCCTTTGAGCCGATCGAGCGTCAGGAATGGGTGCCTGACGCCCACGCCCACCACCTGTTCGACACCGCCGGCATCCCGCCCGAGGGCGACCCGGTCAAGGGCCGGCGCGTCCTCATGTACAACGACGACGTCGAGATCGCCCTCTGCCGCCCCGACACCGAGCAGGACTACTTCTATCGCGACGGCGAGGGCGACGAGGTCGTGTTCGTCCACCGGGGCCGAGGCACCGTCGAGACCACCTTCGGCAACCTCCCCTACCGGGAACACGACTACATCGTTATCCCTCGGGGCACCACGTATCGCTTCCGGACCGCCGACGAAGATCAGCTCCACCTCACCTTCTACACCCCGGGTGAGATCGAGACGCCGAACCGGTACCGCAACCGCTACGGCCAACTGCTGGAGCACGCGCCCTACAGCCACCGCGACTTCCACCCCCCGCAGGAGCTTGAGACCCATCGAGAGCGCGGCGAGTACGAGCTCGTCGTCAGAGCCCGCCGGGGCTACCAGTACTACACGCTCGACTACCACCCCCTCGACGTCGTCGGCTGGGACGGGTACGTCTACCCGTACACGTTCAACGTCGATGACTTCGAGCCGATCACCGGCCGCATCCACATGCCCCCGCCGGTGCACCAGACCTTCCAGGGCCCGAACTTCGTCATCTGCTCCTTCTGCCCGCGGATGCTCGACTGGCACGAGGATGCGATCCCGATCCCCTACAACCATTCGAACCTCCAGTCCGAGGAGATGATCTATTACGTCTCCGGCGAGTTCTCCTCGCGCAAGGGGATCGACGTCGGGTCGGTCACGCTGCACCCCTCGGGGCTCCCCCATGGCCCCCAACCCGGGCTGGCCGAGAAGTCGATCGGGACCCGGTTCACCAACGAGCTGGCCGTGATGTGCGACACGTTCCGGCCGCTCAGGCTGACGCCGCTGGCCAGGGAGCTGGACGACGGCAAGTACGCGCTCTCGTGGGCGAGCGAACCAGACGGCGTCGCGGGGGCGGCGGCGGGAGTCACCAGCCACATCTAGGAGACGCCGATGTTCAAGGAAGCCCAGCTCTACGCCCCGGTCACGACGGCCGAGGACGGCAGCGTCACCGTCCATCTCGACGAAGACCACCCCGGGTTCGCCGACCCCGAGTACCGGAAGCGGCGCAACCAGATCGCCGCCCTGGCTATGGATTGGGACCCGTCGCGGCCCATCCCCCACGCCGATTACACCGAGCCCGAGCAGGAGGTGTGGCGGATCGTCTGCCGCGAGCTTCAGGCCAAGCACGAGCGGCTCGCCTGTGCCGAGTATCGGGACGGGATGGCGCGCCTGAACCTCCCACAGGATCGCGTCCCCCAGCTCGACGAAGTCGGCCATCACCTCGAACCGCTGACCGGCTTCGTCTACCACCCGGCTCCGGGCCTGGTTCCCTTTGAGGCCTTCTACGGGTCCCTGTCCGATGGCGTCTTTCACTCGACCCAGTACCTCCGCCACCCCTCTCAGCCGCTCTATACGCCTGAGCCCGACCTCATCCACGAGGTCATCGGGCACGGAGGAATGCTGGCCAGTCCCCGCTTCGCCGAGCTGAACCGCCAGGCCGGACGCGCCGCCCGCCGGCTCACCACCGACGCGGCCCGCGATTTCTTCGCCCACGTCTTCTGGTTCACGATCGAGTTTGGGGTGCTGTATGAGGAGGGAGAGCTCCGCGCCTACGGCGCGGGGCTGCTCTCTTCCTACGGCGAGATCGAAGAGTTCCGCTCGGCCGAGATCCGCCCGCTCGATATCGCCGAGATGGGCACGCACGACTACGACATCACCAAGTACCAGCCGATCCTCTACGCGGCCGAATCGATCGACCAGCTGACCGAAGTCGTGGGCGACTTCTTCGACCGCTGCGACGACGACGCGCCGACGCGCTTCGCGCGCCAGGCCACTCGGGCCTAGCTGCCCGCGCCCTCGCCGGCTCGCCCCCGGCGCTTGGGCAGCCAGCCCTCCTCGCGCCACTTCGAGCCCGGGCGGCCGGGCAGGAGGATCACGATGAGCAGCCCGATCGCCGACAGGATCAGCCCAAAGGTCAGCCCCACGCGCTCGCCGTAGCCCTTGCGGTCGGCCATCCAGCCGGCGGCGGCGGCCGAGATGAGCCAGATGAACAGGAAGTACAGCGCCTTGGGGCCGATGAGGGCGAGAACGATCATGTGCCCAGGTAGGCCCGCTGGACCTCGGGGTCGTCGCGCAGCCGGGCTGACTCGCCGTCCAGCACGACCCGGCCCGTCTCCAGCACGTAGCCGCGGTTGGCCGCCTCGAGGGCGTAATTGGCGTTCTGCTCGACGAGCAGAATCGCCATGCCGCTCCGGTTGATCTCCGCGATCGTCTCGTAGATGCGCTGGACGAGGATGGGCGCGATCCCCATCGACGGCTCATCCAGCATCAGCAGCTTGGGGCGGGCCATGAGCGCCCGCCCGATGGCCAGCATCTGCTGCTCGCCGCCGGACATCGTCCCCGCCTTCTGCTTTTCCCGTTCCTTGAGCCGGGGGAACAACTCGAAGACACGGTCGAAGTCCTCCGCCAGCCCTCCGCTCGGGCGCAGGAAGGCGCCGAGCTCGAGGTTCTCGCGCACACTCATCCGGGAGAACACGTGGCGACCCTCCGGCGCCAGCGCCACCCCGCGGCCCACCACGTCGTGGGCCGGCACACCGGTGATGTCCTCCCCGTCGAACCTGACCTTGCCCGAGCTGGCGGGAGTCAACCCGGAGATCGAGCGCAGCGTGGTCGACTTGCCCGCTCCGTTGGAGCCGATCAGCGTCACCACCTCACCCGGCTCGACGGTGAGCGAGACCCCCTTGAGGGCCTCGATCGACCCGTAGTGGGTGTGGATGTCGGAGACTTCGAGCAGGGGGCTCATTCGGACGTCCCCAGGTAGGCCTCGATGACGCGCGAGTCACGGCGGACCTCGTCCGGAGGACCCTCGGCGATCTTGGTCCCGTGATCGAAGACGGTGACCCGCTCCGAGACGTCCATGACCACCTTCATGTCGTGCTCGATGAGCAGGATCGTGAGCTCTAGCTCGTCGCGCAGCTTGCGCATGAACCGGGTCAGGGCCGCCGATTCTTGGGGGTTCATCCCGGCCGTAGGCTCATCCAGCAGCAGCAGCCTGGGTTCGGAGGCCAGGGCGCGGGCCACCTCAACCCGGCGCTGGTCCCCGTAGGAGAGCTGGGCCGCCAGCTGATCGAACGCGCTCGCCCGCAGGCCCACGTAGGCCAGCAGCTCCCGGGCCCGCTCGGTCACCGCCCGCTCCTCCCGGCGAACCCAGGGCGTGCGCAGGATGGAGCCGAACACGCCCGCCCGCATCCGGGCGTGACGTCCCACGACCACGTTCTCCACCGCGGTCATGGCTCCGAACAGGCGGATGTTCTGGAATGTCCGGGCTACCCCCAGGCTGGTGATCTGGTCCGGGCGCCGGCGGGTCACGTTGCGATCGTTCAAGAGGATCCGGCCCCGGGTCGGCTTGTACAGGCCGGTGAGCATGTTGAACACGGTCGTCTTGCCGGCTCCGTTGGGGCCGATGATCGAGACGATCGAGTGGGTCGGGATGTCGATCGACACGTCGTCGACCGCCACCAGCCCCCCAAACACCTTGACCAGATTCTCGGCCCGCATGATGGCGGCGCCGGGTGGCGCCTCGGTGACGGCGCTCATTCGATCGCCCCGATGTTCATTTCCGGCGTGGGCTCGGCCAGCTCGGCCTCCCCCAGGCCCGGGGTCACGGCGCCGGTCATCTCGAGCTTGCGCCTCCGCTCGGGGATCAGGCCCTGCGGGCGCAGGATCATCACGATTACGAGCAGGAAGCCGTAGATCCCGAACTGGACCGAGGTGAGCTGGAAGTTCAGGCCGAACTTCGACGGGGCGTTGTTGAGCACACTCGGGAGGAGCCAGTAGTTGATGTAGCCGAGCAGGAGCCCGCCGACCAGCGCGCCGGCGATCGACCCGATCCCGCCGATGATCACCATCGAGAGGATCAGCACCGAGAAGCCGAAGGCGAACTGGCCGGCATTGACCGTGGTGAAGTAGGTCCCGATGAAGGCACCGGACATGCCGCCGAAGGCGGCACCGATGGCGTAGGCCTGAAGCTTGGTCTTGACCAGCGGGATGCCCATCGAGACAGCGGCCACCTCGTCCTCGCGCAGAGCGATCCAGGCCCGACCCAGGCGCGAGTCCCGCAGGCGAACGTTCACGAACAGAACCAGCAGCAGAATGCCCAGGATCAGCCAGTACCAGGGTCTCAGCTGGAGCAGGTTGAACTGGCCCACTCCTGGGAAGTACGGCGAGTCGACGGCGCTGATGCCCAGGTTTCCCGCGGTCAGCGTCATTCCGCCCCCCAGATGGATATCGGTGCCGTTAACCGCAACCTCGCCGATGATCTCCCCGAAGGCCAGCGTGACGATGGCGATGTAATCGCCCCGGAGCCGCAGCGTGGGCAAGCCGATGATGGTTCCGGCGATCGCGCAGATGATCGCCGCCGCGATCAGGATGAGGATGAAGTTGAGGTGGATCCCGGTCTCCGCTGCTGCCACTCCGTGGACGAGCACGTGGACCCTGGCCTTGAAGAAGAAGTCCGAGCCGAACCAGCCGAGCGTGTACGCCCCGATGGCATAGAAGGCCACGTAGCCCAGGTCGAGCAGCCCGGCGAACCCGACCACGATGTTCAGCCCCAGGGCCATCACGGCCAGCGCGACAGCCTTGATCGTGGCGTCGATGAAACCGCTGTCGGTGGAGAAGGCGAAGGGGAGCACGATCGCCAGCGCGACGAGCACGAATGGCATCACGCGGGAAGTCCAGGGCGGGATGCGGCGGTCGACCGCCTCCCGCCACTCCCGGAGCTGGGCCTGAAGTTCGCTGAAGCCCGACGGCGCCACCCGCGGTTCCTCCGGCGCCGGCGGGGGAGCTTGCTGGGTCTCCTTGCCCGGAATGCTCATCCGGCCTCCCGCGTTTCCTCCCCCAAGAGGCCCCGAGGCCGGAGCACCATGATCAGGATCAGGTATCCGAACACCACCGCCTCGGTCCACTCGCCGCCCGCCAGGCGATTATCCGAGAAGGACTGGATGATCCCGATGATCAGCCCGCCCAGGACCGCGCCGCGGACGTTTCCGATCCCGCCCATGACCGCGGCGGTGAACGCGATCAGCCCTGCCTTGAAGCCCTGGAAGTACCAGATGTTGGTCTGGTAGAGGGCGTAGATGAGACCCGCGGCTCCGGCCAGCATGCCACCGAGCAGGAAGGTCAGAGAGATGGTTTGGTTGACGTTGATACCCATCAGCCGGGCGGCCTCGGGATCCTGGGCGGTGGCCCGCATCGCCCGGCCCAGCCGCGTGTTGGCGATGAACCAGCCGAGCCCGATGACCAGCGGGATCATGGCCCCCAGGGCCAGGATGTAGCCCCGCTGGATGGCCACCCCGGAGATGTTGAAAACGGTGTCTCCCTGACCGACCAGGTCGTTGACGCTCTGCGGCGAGCCGCCTCGCCACAGCAGCCCCACGTTCTGCAGGATGAACGAGAAACCGACCGCCGTGATCAGCGGGGCCAGCTTGGGAGCGTTCCGTAACGGGCGATAGGCCACCCGCTCGATGAGCACGTTGAGCGTGCCCGTCACCAGCATGGTGATGATCAGGGTCAGGACGAGCCCGCCGATGATGGCCGCCGTCCCGCTGGACAGCCCAAGCCCGAACACGCTCCACAGCCCGACGGCGACGAACGACCCGATCATGAACACGTCGCCGTGGGCGAAGTTGATCAGCTCGATGATCCCGTAGACCAACGTGTAGCCGATGGCGATCAGGGCCCAGATGGAGCCGTTGGCCAAGCCCTGGACAACGTTCAGCCCGATCCGGCTCAGGTCGTGCTGGATCACCGCGTGACCGTGCACGAACCCCGCCTGGTAGCCCACCGTCAGGTCGCGCACCAGATAGAAGATGGGCAGCGCGAGCAGGAGCAGGACCAGCCCCCACACGCCGATGTGGGCGCGCATCCAGGCCAACGGCCGCGCCGCGTTAGCCGGAATCCTTGGCGTTATCGAACTGGCTTCCATCTCACAAGCCCCCCGTGGCGCGCGAGCCTACACCCTGAAAGAAGAACGGGAAGGGGATGCCGGTGATATGGCATCCCCTTCCCGGACTGATTAGGAAACGGTCTTCGTCGGTGTCAGCGACTTGAAGAAGACGGGGTCGCCGGTCGGCCCCACCTTGTACAGACCGTAGGACTTGAGCGTCGTGTCGCCGTTCTTGTCGAACCCGTAGGTGCCGAGCACCGAATTACGGGACTTGATCGCGAACAGCGCCTTCAGGATGTCGGCCTTGTTGTTGCCGTTGGAGCCCAGGCTGGCGATCGTGTCCAGCCCCAGCTTCATGTCCTCGTAGCCATAGATCGCGTAGGGATCCGGGGGCGTCGGGCCGTACTTGGCCTTGTAGGCGGCCAGGAACTGCTTGCCGCCGGGATAGGCCGAGAGGTCCTGCGTGGCCACCGTGCACTCGATCAGCGGATCGATGCTCGCCGGCACGCCACCCTGCTTGGGATTCGTCCACGAGCTGGTGCACATCCCGTCCGGCCCGAAGATCTTGGCCGTGGGGATCGCTGAGTGGACATCCTTGGTGATCTGGACGCCACCGTTGGCGACGATCCCGCTGAACAGGAAGCAATCAGCTCCCTCGCCCTTGATCGTCGCGGCGTAGGAACGGAAGTTCGGCGCCGTCGGATCGATCCCGGTGTTCGAGACGATCGTCACGCCGTAGTCGGCCTTCTCGAGCTCCAGCAGCGTGGCCAGACCCTGTCCATAGGCCTCCTTGTCGTTGGCCACCGCCACCTTGGTGCAGCCCGCCTGCTTCATCGCCATCAGGTCGGCTGCCGCCTGGATCGAGTCGATCGGGACGATGCGCAGGTAGTTGCGTGTCCCGGTCGGGTAGTACTTCTCCGGCTCGCCGGGCGCACTGCCGGGCAGGTTCGTGGTCAGGCCAACGTACGTGTTGGCCGGGCTGACCATCGGAATGCCGGCCTGGTTGAGAATCGGGATCGACACCTCCGAGGCGCCCGAGTTGAACTCGCCGATGTAATAGACGGCCTTGGGGTCAGCCGCCACCTTACGGGCGTTGGCCGCCGTCTGGCCCGGGTCCCACTTGCCGGCAGCCGCAGTCGAGTCATCGAGGACGGTGTACTTGACCGTGAACTTCCCGGCCTTGCCACCGGCCTCCGACAGGGCCAGCTTGATCCCATTCACCAGCGGGATCGTCTGCGCCGTCGAAGAGCCCTGCATGGGCAGGCTCGAGTAGATGTCGACCGTGTTACCGCTCGAGCTTCCCGAGCTGCTGCTCGACGAGCTGGTGCTTGACTTGCTGCTCGAGCCGCAGGCCGCAATGACCAGCGCCGCGATGACCAGCCCGAAGACTGCGAACGTCTTACGAAACCTCATAGTCCTCCTTTCGTCACCCCACCCCGGGGTCTCTGAGGTCCGCACCCTAGTGATGTGCCCGGTCGGAGCAAAGTCCGGGGCCAGCGCTTAACAAAATCCTTAATCGGCGATTTCCGCCGTGGGACGCCGGTTCTGAGGCCCTATCCCACCCGGTCCATGAACACCAGGCGCCCCCCCGCCACGCGGTAGATGGCGAAGCTGTGGACCGAGGCGTCGCCCGCCTTGTCGATGTGGAAGGTGCCGATTACGCCCTTGATCGAGCGGCCGGAGAAGAGCTGGCCGAGCACCTTGGCGCGCTCGGCCGGGGCATGGCCGCCATCGGTGGCCTGCCGGATCGCCGACAGCAGCAGCGCCATCGCCTGATAGCCAAAGATCGCCGAGGGCTCGGCCGAGCCGTAGTCCCGCGCGTAGCGCGCCAGGAAGACCCGCCCGGCGGACGGATATTCGCCCGCCGGGAGCGCCGGGCTGACGACCATGACCCGCGAGTCAAGGCTCGTCGGTAGGCCCCCGAGGTTGGGGTTCAGGTAGGCCGCATCGGCCAGGCCGGCGGTGACGAGGATCGTGGCTCTGGGCAGGGCATGGGCCACCTGCTGGGTCAGGCGCACCGAGCTGGCTTCGTCCAGTGCGCTGATCAGGACGCAGTCGGCGCCGGAGGCGGCGACGCTCTGGGCCAGCCCCGTGTAGTCCGCCGCCTGGCGCTGGAAGGCCTGCACCGCCACGGTGCGCAGGCCCGCCGCCTGGGCGGTGAGGACGAAGGTCAGCGCGGCGTCCTCGCCGTCCACCTCCCCGTCCTCGAGCACGAACGTCGAGCTACAGCCGGCGGCGCGTTCGGCCACGACCAGCGCGGCGGCCTGGCTGGCGTCGGTGGGAACCACCCGGGCAAACGTGCGCACTCCCGTCGGGTAGTACTTCTCGGGCTCCCCGGGGGCGTACCCCTGGGCCCGCGTGGTCAGCCCGACGGCGCTTGACCCGGGGCTGATCTGGGGAATCTCCAGCCGGTTCAACAGCGGGATCGAGATCGCGCTGGCGCCCGAATTGAAGTCGCCGAGGTACCCGATCGTGGTCGGGTCCAGGGTGGCCTGGCGGGCGTCGAGCGTCGTCTGGTTGGGGTCCCAGCCGTCGCTCTGAACCGTGGAGTCATCAAGCGCCCGAAGCCGGATCTGGTAGGAGCCGATCCGCCCGCCGGCCTGACTCAGGGCCATGCGCGCCCCGTTTAGGGCGGCGACCGCGCCGAGGCTCGAGGCCCCCTGCATGGGGCCGCTGAAGTAGACCGTCAGGAGGTGGCCGTGGATCCGGTACCCCGGCCGCTGGCTGGAGCCACAGCCCGTCATCAGGACCGCCGCCACCAGCAGTCCGAGCGCCGCTCGGCTTCGCACCTCTACCCGTGCGCCGCCTTGACCGGGACGAGCCTGCCCGCCTTGACCCGGCTGAACACGAGCGGGGGACCCCCGGCGAACGTCACGTCACCGTTCTTGGTGATCGAGATCGAGCCCGCGACGGTGCTCAGGTTTCTGATGTTGAAGAAGTCGTGCACCACGGTGCTCCGGTCCCCGGCCGAGGAGCCCGCCTGCTGGAGCGCGTGGATCACCGCCGCCATGGCCACGTAACCGAAGATCGCCTGGGTGGCGGGAGGATGGCCGTAGGCGGTCTTGAAGTCCGACTCGAACCTGCTCCCCGCCGCCGGCAGGTCACCATTGACGAATCCCGGCGAGGACACGTAGAGCTGCTTCTGGGCCGCCGTCGACAGAGATCCGGCAAACGCGTCGGTCTCGAGCGCCGAGGGCGCGAACAGGACCGCCTTGGGATTGCTTGTGGCCGCGCCGTCGAAGACGCTGGCCGCCCCGGCGGGCGAGCTCCCGGCGTAGAAGACCGCATCGACATTGGCGTCCGAGCTCGTCACCGTGAGCGCCGAGCCCGCCTGGCCCAGGAAGGACTGGCGCAGCACGCGCCCGTACTCGCTGCCGTCGCTGGCCACGTACACCCGCTTGACCCCGAGCGACTCCATCTCGCTCACCACGGCCGCCGCCTCGAGCGCGTCGGTTGGCACCACCCGCGCAAACGTCCGCCCGTTCGACGACAGCGCCTCGTAGTAGCGATCGGGCGAGTTGCGGATCGCGGGCGTCGACTGCGTGAGCTCGAGCGCCGTGTCGGTGGGGCTGACCTGGAGCACGTCCTCGGCGTTGGTGATCCCCAGGCTGTCGCCCGAGGTACCGGGCGCGAGCTCGCCCAGGTAGGCGATCGTCGTCGCGTCACCGATCGCCTCGCGGGCGGTGTCCGAGAGCTCGCGGCCACGGAAGCGCTCCAGGCTGAGCCTGTACTTGCCCGCCTTGCGTCCCGACTGGTCATAGGCCAGCTTCTCGGCCGAGAGCACGTCCTGCGCCTCGGGCGACAGGGTGCCCGGAGGAACGCTGAGGTAGATGGACAGCGTCGAGCCGGCGATCGAGCTCCCGGATGAGCTCCCGCTCGTCGAGCAGCTCGCGGCACCGGTCACGGTGGCGAAGCACGCGCACCCGACCAGCACCCACCCGCGTGTGAGCAGCCTCCGGCTCATGCTTGCGGACGGCCTACCGGCGACCCGGCAGATATGGAAGCACGCTGTGGACGCCGACCGCGAGCAGGACCATGCCGATGCTGATCAGGATCGCGTCGAAGCCGCTGGCCGCCCCGATCCCCCAGAGGACGAGCCAGACGATCAGGCCCGCGACGGCGGTGATGATGAGTCCCATCGCCGCTGGATGCTAGCCGAGGAGCGCGGCCGAGAACGCCTGCACAAGCTCGCGCACCTCGCCCACCGGATCCTCGGCCTCTCCGGCCGCGCGCACGAGACGGGTTCCCACGATCACCCCGTCGGCGCCCGCCTCGGCCGCGGCGGCGGCCTGCTCCGGGGCGCTGATCCCAAAGCCAACGGCGACGGGCACCGGGCTGTGGGAGCGGACCCGCCCCACCAGCGCCGCCAGGTCGCCGTCGAGCTGCCCTCGCTCGCCCGTGGTCCCGGTCACCGACACCGTGTAGAGAAAGCCGCGGGCCCCGCCCCCGATCCGCCCGAGCCGCTCCTCGGGCGTGGTCGGCGTGACCAGCGGGACGAGCGCGATCCCGCGGTCGTCGCACACCGCCCGCAGCTCGGCCGACTCCTCGAGCGGCAGGTCGGGCACGATCAGCCCGCTGATCCCCGCCTCCCCGAGCGCGGCGACGAAGCGCTCGGCCCCGCGCGTGAAGATCGGGTTGGCGTAGCACATGGCCACCACGGGAACGCGCGCGGCGATCACCCGCCCCACCTGGAGCACGGCCTCGACGCGCGCCCCACCCCGCAGCGCCGCCGTGGCGGCGGCGTGGATCACCGGCCCGTCGGCCAGCGGGTCCGAGAAGGGGACCCCGAGCTCGATCAGGTGCGCCCCGGCCTCGGCGTAGGCGAGCCCAATCGCCGCCGAGGTCTCGAGGTCCGGGAAGCCGCCCATCAGATAGGGCATGAGCGCCGCCCGGCGCCCGTCGGCCCGCGCGGCGGCGAACGCCTCGGCGATCCGATCAGCGCCGCTCAAGGAGGGCCAGCGCCTCTTCCAGGTCCTTGTCCCCGCGCCCGGACAGGCAGACCAGATCGAGCTCCGACGGGCCCTCGTGGAGCGCGAAGTACAGGGCGTGCGAGCTCTCGAGCGCGGGGATGATCCCCTCGAGGCGGGCCGTCTCGGCGAACGCCTCGAGCGCCTGGTCGTTGCGCACGCCGAGGTAGCGAGCGCGGCCCGAGTCACGCAGCCAGGCGTGCTCAGGCCCAGTCCCCGGGTAGTCCAGCCCGGCCGAGATCGAGTGGGCCTCGAGGATCTGCCCGTCCTCGTCCTGCATGAGGGCCGAGAAGGCGCCGTGGAGCACCCCGGGCAGCCCCGCCTCGGTGAGCGGCGCGCCGTGGCGGCCGGTCTCGATCCCCTCCCCCGCCGCCTCGACGCCCACGAGCTCGACCCCGGAGTCCTCGACGAACGGGGTGAAGATTCCGATCGCGTTCGAGCCTCCGCCCACGCAGGCGATGACCCGCTGGGGTAAGCGCCCGGCCTGCTCCAGGATCTGGGCCCGGGCCTCGTCGCCGATCACCCGCTGGAGATCGCGCACCAGCGCCGGATAGGGCGCCGGGCCCACGCACGACCCGATCACGTAGTGCGTCGTCTCGACGTTGGTCACCCAGTCGCGGATCGCCGCCGACACCGCCTCCTTGAGCGTCCGGGCACCCGCGTCGACCCCGGCCACGCTCGCTCCCAGGAGCTCCATCCGCTCGACGTTGGGCTTCTGGCGGCGCATGTCCTCGGTCCCCATGTAGACGATGCATTCGAGCCCGAGCAGCGCGCACGCGGTGGCCGTGGCCACCCCGTGCTGGCCCGCCCCGGTCTCGGCCACGATCCGCCGCTTGCCCATGCGCTGGGCCAGGAGCGTCTGGCCGAGGGCGTTGTTGATCTTGTGCGCGCCGGTGTGGTTGAGGTCCTCGCGCTTGAGATAGATCGGATGCCCGGCCCGTTCGCTCAGCCGCGTCGCCGCATAGAGCGGGCTGGGGCGACCGACGTAGTCGTGCAGGAGCGCGTCGAGCTCGCCCCGGAAGCCGGCGTCATCGCGCGCCGCCACCCACGCCGCCTCGAGCTCGGCCAGGGCCGGCATCAGCGTCTCCGGCACGTACTGGCCCCCGTAGGGGCCGAAGCGGTGCTCGATCGTGCTCATGATGCGGTTCGGGTCGGCACATGTGCCGACCCGTCGGCCGGCGCATGCGCCGGCCGAGGCGGGGGCGCCATGGCCGCCCCCACCAAAGGGTAAAACATACAAAGGTACGAGTACCCCGGC